>QMCE01004572.1_pt1 | contig 16968 bp, 17 predicted proteins | sample 1821851 | NCBI WGS metagenome assembly QMCE01 (sample SAMN09453174, study PRJNA476694) | Termite gut metagenome, whole genome shotgun sequencing project. | isolation source: worker | host: Odontotermes sp. | place: South Africa:Pretoria | collected 2016-01-28
TTCGACTGTACGGGGTCACTTTGTGCCCCAACCGATTTCACAACCGGTAGCTGTTCTTCCGAACTCCTCTACTATACCAGTAACCGCGTTCTTTTCTTAATCATATCTTCGACTGTCACCCTCACGAAAAAAAACTTCTAAAGACGCGAGTCTTTAGAAGTCTTGAAAAATGCTTAAATGAATTCCGGCAGGATCGCCGGACGAAGAATGTTAAAGACCGTTTACCGCTTCCGCGCCGGCGCGAATCGCGTGTACATTGAGCGGAATAAACTTGTGTTTGTCCTCGGAGAAAAATTTCTTCAAAATATTTTCGATCTGGGCAAGGGAAAGCGCGCCGGTCAGTTTCGCCAGCGCTCCCATCGCGACCATATTGGCAAAACGGACATTGCCGATTTTTTCCGCTATGCCGGATGCGTCAATTTTGACGATTTTCAGATCGCCGCGCTGGGGATTTTCCTTGACCAGAGACGAGTTTATCAGCATGAGGCCGTCTTTTTTTAGCATTGACTCGCAGAGGGGGAGTGAATCGCTGTTCATTACTATCGCGGAATCCGGCATTGTCACCAGAGGGCTGGCTATTTCATCATCGGAGACAATGACGCTCGCCCGCGCAATGCCGCCGCGTTTTTCCGCGCCGTAAAACGGGAAGAATGTGACATTTTTGCCTTCCTGCATGGCGCAGTAGACCCAAATTTGCCCCAGCGAGACAATTCCCTGGCCGCCGAACCCGGCGAAGAACGATTTTTCTGTCATTTGGCGGCTCCTTCCGGTGAATTCTGCCCGTTTGAAGTGTCTGTGTTCAGCTTGTTTTTGATTTCGCCTAATGGAAACACGGGAATCATGTTTTGTTCCAGCCATTCGACTGCTTTCACCGGCTCCATGCCCCAGTTTGTGGGACAGGGCGAAAGAATTTCGATGATGGTAGAGCCTTTGCCGGACATCTGCGCCTCAAACGCTTTTTTGATGTACTGCGTTGTCTTGCGAATGTTGGCGGCGTTGTTTACCGCGCCTCTGGCGATATACGAAGTTCCGTCCAAAGTGGCAAGAAGTTCGGCGACACGAATGGGGTAGCCCATGCCCGCTTCTACGGGGTCTCTGCCCATCGGAGCGGTTGCGGCTTTTTGGCCGACAAGGGTAGTGGGGGCCATCTGGCCGCCGGTCATGCCGTAAATAGCGTTGTTCACAAATATCGTGGTGAATTTTTCGCCGCGATTTGCCGCATGGACCATTTCCGCCGTGCCGATTGCGGCCATGTCGCCGTCTCCCTGATAGCAGATTACCAGATGGTCGGGCAATACCCGCTTTATGCCGGTAGCGGCGGCGGGGGTTCTGCCGTGGGGAGGCTGCACTGAATCAAAATCAAAGTATAAATCCGCCCAAATCGCGCAGCCTACGGGATTGGTGATGATGGCTTTTTCCCGCAGTCCCATTTCATCAATTATTTGCGTGATGATCCGGTGTATTACTCCGTGGCCGCAGCCGCCGCAGTATTTGGTGGGGACTTTACATAAACTGTCGGGGTGTCCGTGTAATTGTTTCATTTATTTACCCAATATCCTTTTGGCTTCGGCGAAAACTTCTTCTTCTCTGGGGATCACTCCGCCGGAATGTCCCAGCAGGTGAATTGCGGCGGTATTTGCCATGCCCGCCCCGAAACACGAAAGTTTCACGTCTTCGACCAGCTGTCCCAAACTCATTTCAACCGTGAGAATGGGCTTGCCCTGCGCGGCGATTTTTCCCAGCGCTTCATAAGGGAAAGGCCAGAGAGTGACCGGTCTGAAAATGCCGAGCTTGATTCCTTCTTTTTCGGCAAGCTTTTTCGCTCCCAGACAGACGCGGGCGCTTGTTCCATAGGCAACAAGAATTAAATCCGCGCCGTCCGTACCGGTTTCCTCAAAACGGGTCTCGGCGTTTTTGACGGTTTCGTAACGCTGAAAACGGGCGCGGGTAATCGCTTCCAGTTCATCGGGGACAAGGTTAATCGAGGTGATGTGCCGCGCGTCTTTGCGTCCGTTAGACGAAACTTTTCTGGCGGCCATTTTTCCGGCGGCCCATTCCCGCGCCGGCAGCCCGGTAAGCGGTTTTTCCGGCGGCAGTATTACGCCTTCCATCATCTGGCCGATCATGCCGTCGGCGAGGACTATCACCGGCATACGGTATTTGTCCGCCAGATCAAAAGCAAGATAAGTCAGATCGGCGCATTCCTGCACGCTTTTCGGAGCGAGCACAATACAGCGATAATCGCCGTGGCCGCCGCCTCTGGTTGACTGAAAATAATCGCTCTGCGCGGGGGCGATACAGCCGAGTCCGGACAGCCGAGTCCGGGGCCGCCTCTGACTACATTCACGATGACCATAGGAATATCGGCTCCCGCGCCGTAGGAAATCCCTTCCTGTTTCAGACTGATGCCGGGGCTTGACGAACTTGTCATTGCCCGCGCTCCCGCGCTGGACGCGCCGTACACCATATTGATTGCCGCCGTCTCGCTTTCCGCCTGAATAAAAACTCTGCCCCGCTCCAGCATATTTTTCGCCATATACGCGATAAGCTCATTCTGTGGAGTAATGGGGTATCCGAAATACGCGCCGCAACCTGCGCGGATCGCCGCTTCGGCAATGGCTTCGTTTCCCTTCATTAAAACTTTTTCGCTGTTCAAAAAAATCTCCTTACAGCAGACTGGATTTGTCCGGCAACCCGGTCAGCCGCCGGACAAATCTACTCAAGAATTCAAATCGTAAACCCGGACGCACACGTCTGGACATACTTCGTAACAATTCCCGCAGGCGATACACTTTTCAGCGTGTACCACTTTTGAGGGATAAGAACCGGAAGAATTTGGTTCCGCGTCCGCTTCCAAAACTTTTACCGGACAAGCGCGGATACACAAAAAACATCCTTTGCATAATTCACGATCAATTTCGACCTTTCCCTTTCTGGCCATTAAATATTCCTTCACTGACAAAAATTAACGTGAAACCCGAAAATGTAAATTTGAAGTTTGCACGCGATTCAAGTTTGAACATTCTAACAAAAAAAATAATTTATTTCTACTCCTCTTTTTGTTGCCTGCAAGAAAAATATCCATTAGACTTTTAGTCAGGTTTTTAATTGCAAGATTATTGACGAACGGAGCGGGATCGCGACTGCGCTTGCGCGGGCATGATCGAGTGAGTGAGAAAACGAAAGGGTTAATACCCCGCGGCTTGCTGCGGAAATACCTTTTATTTCAGGAAAGACAAAAATTATGATTCGGATTATTGTCATCAACGAGCTGGAACAGGATCGTAAAACAATTCTTTCCCACTTGTCTTTACAGAAAGATTTTCACGTTACGCGCACTGGAAGTACGGGGTGTGACGCGATCAGATTTGCGTCCGATCAGCGGTCTGATATTATCATTATGAACAACTGGATGCCCGATATTAGCTGCACGGAAATTGCGCCTATAATAAAACGAAAATCCCCGGTAACAGGACTTCTTGTGCTTTGTTCCCGTGCCGAGGCCGGCTGGGTTAATCTCGCGCTCAGGGCGGGAATCTCCGGTATTCTTCTGAAGCAAACGGATATGGATAAGTTGGCGGAGGCGGTCAGAGCTGTAATTTGCGGCGGTTATTATTTGAGTAAGCCGGTTAGAAATCAGGTGCTTGAGCTTCTTAGTGAATCTACGGTCAAATCAATATCGCATTCGCTGACCTGTTCTATTCTCGCGCAGAGTTCGCCGACCTGCCGTCAAATAATGAATTATCTGGCTATAGGGTATACGGACAAGGAAATCGCGGATAATCTCAAGATCGCCGCGGGCACGGTCAGAAACAGCATTATCGATCTGAAACGAAAATCAGGGCTGAAAAACCGTACTCATCTGGTTCTTCACGCCTACTCGTGCGGCTTGATAACAATCCCGCCGGAAGGAGCCGTCAAAAAGCCACCACCGCTGGCAGAGACATATCCGAAGGGATTTTTACCAGAGAAAGAAAATAACGGAAGCGGGCCGTCCACGCTTCAATGAGGCGGTTGATTGCCGCGTCATCGTCGGCGATATTTTCCGCGCGGGGAAATTGAAACAGTATTGTCCATGTGCCTAAATCCGCGCCGCCAGCAAACGAAAATCCGATATACAAATTTGAGTCGTCTTGTCTTTGCAGCCGTGACCTGGAACCTGTCCGGGGCTGCCAGCCTTCGCCGGATAAAAGTTGATTGTTTGCGCTTACCCGGACAAAAAAAACTCCTGGCGTGTCAGAGGAACTATCTGCTGGAATTGCTGTTTTGTATTCCCCGAAAAGAGCGGCTAATGTTCCGTCCGCGAACAAATTGTTTTCGGTAATCCAGTGATTGCCCCGTACCAAAACCGCTTGCCGGTTCTGCGCGGAAAGAAAAGCGCCAAGAAATATCATCACGCACAAAAAGCCAAATGTTTTACGATGTCCGCATATCATCAAAAAACTCCCGCGAAAAATTTTTGATTTCTCCGCGCCGGATCGCGTCCGCGCAAGATCGTTGTATAATACCACTGAAGGCAATTATCAGTTAGCCCGTGAGGAGCGCAAGGGATAGAAGCGGAAATCCCGCAGACTTTGCATGAGCAAAGTCGAGGAATTGGAGCGGATAGCCCGGTTTTGCCGCTTGGGTCAAGCGGCAAAATGCGCCCAAATTCTTACTGAAATTATGCTCTTCATTCTTTTTCATTTATCGTTTATAGTGTATCATACATTATGGTAAAGGTAACTGATCTATACCTGATATTGAAAGCTTACGCTGCGAAAATCAATTCGCCATATATAGCAATTGATACGTTCTTAGTTTTTCTCGAAAAATATGCGCGGCAAAAATCGCAGGAACAGCCCGAATGGGGGAAATGGCTTATAAATACAAACACTCAGTTCTGGAGTGATTTTTCGGGGCTGGTGGAAACTGAAAAATGTGTCTTGATTGAGGATAGTTCCGGCGGTCAAATTTATATGCCGTTTTTTTATACTGATATGCTGCGGGAAATATACCGGGATTTGGACAAAGACGCGGATATGCCTTTTCCCAACGAAGAATCTCTGGGGATAACAATTCCTGAAAATCAAATACGTATAGTCAACTTGAAAGCCGATTTGGGAATTTTTTTCAAAGAGTTAAAAGAGTCAACAGAATCAAAAGAAGCGGAAGAAAAAGAGGCGGAAGTGGAAGAAGATTCGCTTTCAGAAATTTCCGGTGGAGGGCAGATTGTTAAGTTGATATTTCCTGACGATCGTCCTTCGGCATTGCTTTTACCCGCGATGATTCCTCAGCGGCTTGTGGAAGCGGCTTTCTTGAAAGCGCGGCATTATCTTCGCAGCCGGGGCAACAGGGAATTTGTCCTGCATAAATTGACTCCTCATTTTCAGAACAAAGAAAAATATTTGCGCGATATTATCGATCAGATATTGATTCGTCCTCTGGACTGTCTGAACACTATGAAAGATTCGGGAGATTTTTCCTATGTGTTTTGGACGTATTTTTGTAATCTTGTTAAGGCTGATATTAGTAAACGCAGCGAAATTTTGAATGAAGACACAGCCGCGATACAGGCGGCAAATGTTATTGAAGTGTGCAACGGTTTTTATCGGGATATGGCGGTAAAAAAACGCGAACGGGAAATTGCTTTCAGAAATCTGGAATTGTCGATGGGGAAACCGCCTTACCATTTTACCAAAGAGGAAATTCTCAAATTCGCTACCGACAAAGGTGTTTTGCTTCTGGGGATGTATTCCACGAGTGAGCTTGAATCGTATATCAGAAAAAAGACATCGGAAAGTGTCGATAACGAATTGCCTGAATGGTTTATTTTGAACGGAGAAAAAGGGCAGCAGTGGTTTGTAAGAAAGGATAAATATTTGACGCTCTGCGGAAAAATGCTGGTTAATATTTTCCCGCTTATTAAAAAAACAATTACCAAACGCTGGACGGTATTGCTCAAGGAATTTAAAAGCGAACCGGCAATGGAAAAAGATGCCGAGTATGAAAAAATGCTGGGTTTTTACACAAAAGAATTTAATCCGCTTTTGACTGCTATTCTGGAAGATAAAAAATTGCTTTGGGTTTTTGAGGAAACGGAACGCCTTCAGGGAGCTGTCGCTGTGTCGCTGCGTTTTTTCAAAGCGGGCAATTTACTTCCTTTGAGTGCTCTTTACGCGCTTCCCCGCCGGAATATGATTGCCGATACGAAAATGCTGCTTCCGTTCTGGTATTCAACGCCGGTTTTGACGGCTATTCTTGCTTTTTTTAGAAGACTGTTTGGGAAGAAAAAAAAGAAGTCTGTGGCAAAATCTCTGGCGGCAGAGGAAATCACGGAAAGCAAAGTCAAGAACGCGAAGGAAATACATATTGCCGCAGAGGTGATCAAGGAAAATTTAGTTCCGAAGGGGCAGTCTTTGGACGATTATCTTGCGGAGCTTGAAGTCCGGTGGAACAGGCTTCTTGACGCGCAGTCACGGCAAAATCTGAACGATGATATTCAGGCTTTGGTACGGGACAATTTGAGAAAAATTTTGCGGGTGCATAAAACAAAACGAATATCCCAGGAAAGTCTGGAGGAAACTACCCGGCTTTTAATTTCCTCAACGCCTGCTCTGCGCGGTTTAAGCGGACAGGATTCGCTTTGCCTTTATATTCAATTGTACATGGTGAAAATGCTGCTGAATGTCAGGTAAAATTGCAGGAAGGAATTTTGCGTTGAATGAATCTCCCCGCGTTTTTGCGGGGAGGGGAGGCCGTTCACGCGGTGTTAATGAAATCTGGACAGAACGGCGTACACGTCTTGATTATTTTTGGCGTTCAATATCAACGGAAGCGCGTCTGACTGGGACAGCCGGGAAATTTGATTCAAAATACGCAGGTGATTATCTTCCGCCGGCATACTCATAGCCAGCATAAAAACCACATGAACCGGTTTTTGATCCGGCGCGTCATAGTCAATGCCCTCCCGCGATATGCCTATCGCGCCGGCCATGCGGTTTATTCCCCGGCACAATGCGTGCGGCACGGCAACGCCGGAAGTAATTCCCGTACTCATTTTCTTTTCCCGTTCCCATAACGCGGAGAGCATTATTTCGCTGTCACATTCCGGGCACGCGGCGGTTATCATTTCGGCAAGTTCCGCAAAAACCGCTTCTTTTGTCCGGTTTTCCAGATTCAGTATTATTGATTGTGAGTTGAAAACCTCACTTAATAAGATTCGCATGATATAACTCCTGTCTGATTGAATAGCTTATACAAGGTAATAAAAACAAGAGAAGAAATCAAATTCGGAGTTTGAGCGGAAAAGAACTTCCCACGCGAGGAATGTACTGTTTATTAATTATTTCCAGAGATGATCCTTCAAAATAAACGGCTGCCGAAATCACATCGGCGCTCGCGCGCGGTGTTCCATTGCGCGCCGGAAAATATGCGTCTTCGGTCAGACAGACAACGGCGTACTCTATCGCGGAAATCAAGCCGTCCGGCCCCGGATAGTTTTCGTCGTCAATATGGAAATGTCCAGCCGCCAAAAAGGTAAACGAAACGGTCACGGCAACCACCAGATACGCCGTCAAAATCGTAAAAGCCCGTTTTTTTACCGCAGGGTAACTCATGCGAAGAAATTATCATATAAGAAATTTTTGTTCAATGGACTTGTTCGGCAACCAGGGAAAGCAATTTTGCAAAAAAACTGATTTCAGTAAGATTTTGGGCGCATTTTTTCCCCGGTTATACTTTTCTTAAGTGGAGTTTGCGTGAGCAAAGTCTGCGGGATTTCCGCTTCTGTCCCTTGCGCTCCTCACGGGCTAACTGATAATTGATTCCCATCAGAGTCCGTCAGGCGTTTAATTTTGGGCATTTTTACCGAAAAATACGCGCAATTCAAAAATATTTTTTAATTCATTAAAGCGCCGCGCATCTACGCGCCTTAATAATAATGTCCACAAATTTCAGGCTGATGAAATTCTGTGGCCGGCGGTATGCCGGATTCAATTTTTACGAGGAGGTAATATGAATAACCTCAATTCAATTTTAATCGAAGGAAATCTGGTGCGGGACCCGCTGCTTCGTTCCACGTCGAAAGGAACGCCGCTTTGTACTTTCACCCTCGCCTCCAACCGTTTCTTCAAACATGATTCGGGATTGGAAAAGGAAGTCAGTTTCTTCGATGTGGAAACATGGGCAAAACTGGCGGAAAGCTGCTACAGCTTGGGGCACAAAGGCCGGGGAGTCCGTGTGGTTGGCCGCCTGAAACAGGATCGATGGAACACCAGTGACGGAAAAACCCGTTCAAAAATTTCCATCGTGGCGGAACATGTGGAATTCCGGCCTGAATTCAAAAAGGAAGGAATACGCGGACAGGCGCAGGATTCGGCGGAAAATGCGGCGGAGTCGGCATCCGGTTTTGGGACTCCTGAAGACATTCCGGTCATGGAAGAAGAATTTGAACCCGTGACTTTCTAACGGAAAATCGAGTTGTTCAGAAACTTTAGTTTCTGAACAACTTCCGCCAAAAAACAGCAAAATACGCAGTAAAGTTCCTCGGAAACTTCAGTTTTCGAGGAACTTCCATAGCAAAACTGCATTTTGCGCAGCGTTTTGGAACAAAACAGGAGCAAATGCAAGGACTTCCGAGGTAACTAACCGAGTTTCCGAGGAAGTCTAGTATTTTGAGCGAAGTTCCGCTGTCCGCCCCGGTTGACGGCGGGACTTCTTCATGATTTTGGAGGCGTTATGCGAAAACAAACGAAAATCCACGATGAAACAGAAATAGCCGGACATATCGTTCAATTCGGCGAACACGATGAACTTCTCGACATTCGCTACGATTCTGTGTTTAAGGCAGTATTCGCCCGTGATACTCCCGCCTCACGGGGCGCGTTGTCAGCGTTGGTTTCCGCGCTCATTGGCCAGACAATTTCCGTCGATGCCATCACCGCGAATGAACCGCCGGCGGATCACAGCCATGACCGGAGTATCCGTTTCGACATTGCCTGCAAGACCGAAACCGGCGAGCTCATCAATATTGAAATGTCTCTGTTTCCGAATATCGACGAGCTGAACCGGCTTGAATACTACGCCACCAAATTATTCACCGGACAAAATATTCAAGGCAAGAACAAGACCTACAACCAACTGCGGGCTGCGTATCAAATCGCCATACTGGGCAGAAAATGTTTTTTCGACGACAAAGCTCTCGTACACAATTTCCAGTATTACGACTCTGTTCATGACGTTCCGCTGAACGGCAAAACCCGTATCATCACGCTGGAATTACGAAAAGCAGGGCAGGTTATCGAAAAACCCGTGTCTGAAATGGAAACGCAGGAAGCGTGGGCGGCGTTTTTCGAGTATTTGACAACGCGCGAAAAAAGGACGAAAACAAATGAAATATTGCGGCGGGAGGAAGGGATAGCGATGGCGGGCAAAACATTGATAACCATTACTCAGGAAGAAAGAGAGTACGCGCGGTCGATAACCCGGCAAAAAAACGAACTCGACTATCAAAGCGGAATGATCAATGCGCAGCGAGAAGGAGAACGCAAAGGCCTTCTAAAGGGTGAACAAAAAGGCCTGTTAAAGGGAAAACACAAAAAGGCAGCAGAAATCGCGCGAAGGCGCCGGGCGCAAACACTGAAAACAAAATCCGGCGGCGAAAAAGCCGCTGTCCTACTCGCTATTTTGGAAAAACCCGTCTTTCCAGTTAAACCTGCTGATTCGCGGGAGAGGCGTTCCGTCCAAGACCGCCCGCATCAAATCGCGGTAATCAGATTTCCGCAGCGGCGGCCCGCGCAGATCAATAATAAAACGCCCAAAGCCCGCCTCCTTGAGAAAAGGTATTTTGTCAGTAATCGAAAATGGACGCAGCGGCAAAACCTGAGACCCTTCGGGGCTGGTAATCAGGGAAAAATGTTCGTCCTGATTGCCGGAAAAAACAGTAAAGCCGTAAAGCCGCCCCAAATCGGCGCGAATCTGAAACAGAGGCGGATAGGCAAAAACCGGAATAAAAAACATTGAGCGCAATTTATCTTTTTCCAGCGGCAGTGTCCGTTCCAGATTTTGTCTGTTGTTTTCCAGCGGGGAAACAAAACCGTCCACGCCCCATGCCGCGACAAACGACAATGCCCAGCGGTTAAACATATACAGCCACGGCCCCGCGATAATTTTCGCCGCGTCAAGCCCGCGAAACAAGGATATGTGTCCCGGATTATTCACCACAAACTGCCGGTATCCCCGCTCGAAAAGCCGGACGACCTGATCCGCCAGCGGTTCCGCCGCTGCCTGAGGAAAATACGGCTCAAGAACCAGAATAATGTCGGCGGGCTTAAACGGCAGCGGCGGCTTGTTGTCCGCGAGTAAATACGCGGCGGTTTTGCGGTTTAGACCAAGCATCACCCGCGCCGGACGGGACGACTGAACGATGTAGAGGTCTTCAATGCGTGAAACCGCGACATACAAACCTTCGGGAAAACCGGAATCCTTGCGGGACTTTCCCCCGGAACCACCCCGGTTTTCACGAACGGAAACCGCCGGAAAAGGCGCTTTCTCCCTGCCCGGCGAATGCCCGCCGCTTGTTATATTACGCCCTATAACATGCTCGTAACGCCTCGACATAGATTTAGTCTGAATTAAATAAACCCTGTCCCCCGGCCCGTAACTTTCGGGAACAGAAACCCAGAAAGAGCCTCCCTTCGCGGGCACAGCATGATCCCGCTCAACAAAAGTAAGTTTGTGGGAAACGCGCTCAGAGTCATCGGCGCGGTGCAGCCGTATAGTGTCGCCCGTCTGGGGAACATACGCAGTGGCGGCCGGATGAATAAGCGCGCTCCGTTCATCACCCGAATTCTTCACCTTCAAAATACTGCCCAAACTTATCCCCGTGCCTCCGTCCTGAGCAGGATTAAGCCAGCTGACAGCGGACATTCCGCCCGAAATTTCCGCCGGCATTCCTTCGTTAAAATAAAACTCCGTCTTTGACCGCGCAAAATCACCGCGCAGAATTTTCTGCCCTTCCGCAATACTCTCCGCGATTTTTTCGTCATCATTTTCGGCCAATGCGTCAATCACCAGACGATACGCGGAAACCACCGTGCCCACATAGTCCGCGCTCTTCATACGGCCTTCGATTTTGAACGAGTTTATTCCAGCCGAAACCATATCGGGAATCCGCCCCAAAAGCTGCAAATCGCCAGGACTGAAAAAATACCCCTTTTCGGAGGAATCCTTCCCGTCATGGCCGCAATGATAAAAACGGCGGCAAGCCTGCGTACACATCCCCCGGTTAGCGGACTTCCCCCCCAGAAAACTGGAAAAAAGACAAATGCCGGAAGCGCTGACACACAAAGCCCCGTGCACAAAAACCTCCAGCTCCATATTAGTCTCGCCGCGAATAGATTTCAGTTCCTCAAGACTCAATTCCCGCGCCAGCACCACCCGCGAAAAACCATAACGCGAAAGAACATTGATCCCCCGGCTGCTCGCAATATTCATCTGAGTAGAAGCATGCAGCCTCAGCGAAGGAAAACACGAACGAACCATAGCGGCAGTCCCAAAATCCTGCACAATCACCGCGTCCGGCCCCACAGCCGCCAAATACTTAAGCAGCTGATACATACGATCCGCCTCACGCTGTTCAAAAACAGTATTCACCGTAACATACAGTTTTTTCCCCATACGGCGCAAAGCACGCGCAGCCGCCTCAAACTGGGAATAAGTAAAATTACTAGTACGCATCCGGGCATTAAAATTTTTCAACCCCAGATAAACCGCGTCCGCTCCCTCGCCAATAGCGGCGTCCAGAGCCTCAGGCGACCCCGCAGGGGCCAATAACTCAACAGGCATAAAGCCCATTGTATTGGGTATACCCACGAAGGTCAATTTCCCCCGTTCAAAATTCAAAATCAAAAAAGGGGGGCTGTTTCCAAACGGCCACCGGCGCACAGCCACAATCCCCGTCCGCCCCCCTTACGTCTCAACCGGCTAACGCCGTTTGAGCCTATCCCCCAGATAGTTCGTCATTCTGGCGAAAGCCAGACAAAACGTGCACGGGTGTCAGTCACCGAAAAAGTCTAGTGTTGCTATGGCAGGGGTACACTATATATATAGTTTTGGGGGAATAGAGATCGGGGATTTGGAAGTAGTTAAGTTGGAAAAGTCAATAATAGCGCAGTCCCAAACCGGGGGATAGCGTCAGACTTGCTCCGGGGGAAGTCTGGAAAGTGTCCCCCCTTCTTATGGCTTTGTTACTTTTTTTTCACGATCTGATATACTGGGGGGTATGCAAAGCGCGGGTGTTCCTTCTTACCTTGAGGTTCTCAATCCTGAGCAGCGGCGGGCTGTGCTGCATTCGGGCAGGCCGCTTTTGATTTTGGCGGGCGCGGGGTCGGGGAAGACGAGGGTTATTACGACGAAAATTGCATGGCTTATCAGGGAGAAGGGGATTGATCCGCGTTCTATTTTGGCGGTGACGTTTACGAATAAGGCGGCGCGGGAGATGGCGGAGCGGGCGCGGCTTATTGATGAGCGGGCGGGGGACGCGATGCTGCGGACTTTTCACTCGTTTGGGGCGTGGTTTTTGCGGCGTAATGGCAGGCTGGCGGGGCTGGATTCTGGTTTTGTGATTTATGATGATGATGACGCGATTTCTTTGCTTTCTTCTATTTTGGATGATGCGCCGAAAGCGGAGGTGAAAAAATTTGCCCACGGTATTTCACGCGCTAAAGATTATTTTCTTTCACCGGACAGTCCTGATCTTGTTCTTATTGACGGCAGGGAAAAATTCCGCGAGTGTTACGCGCTGTATGAGGAAAAAATGGCGCGTATTGGAAATGTTGATTTTGGCGATTTAATCAAAAAGCCGGTGGAGATTTTGCGGCAGGAGCCGGAAGTGGCGCGGCGTTTCAGGGAGCGTTTTTCGGTTATTATGGTCGATGAATATCAGGACGCGAATGTCGCACAGTTTGAGCTTCTCAAGGCGTTGACTGGCCCGGATACTTATGTGTGTGTGGTGGGTGATGACGATCAGTCGATATACCGTTTCCGGGGCGCGGAGGTGAAAAATATTCTGGAGTTTCCTGACCGTTTTTCTGACACGGACATTATCCGGCTGGAGCGGAATTACCGGTCTACCGCGCCGATTCTGAAAGCGGCTTCTTCGGTGGTGAATCACAACAGGGGACGTTTGGGAAAAACTTTGAACGCGGAAAGGGGCGCGGGGAAAATTCCGGTGCTCGTGTTTTTGCCAAATCAGGACGAGGAAGCGTCTTTCTGCGCTGAGCTTATTGAGAATTCGGCGCGGGGTTCGGATGCTGCCGGGGGGAAGGGCGGCAAGGCGGGGCAGGCGCGATGGTCGGATTGGGCGGTGTTGTACCGGACGAACGCGCAGTCGCTGGGTTTTGAAACGGAATTTTTACGCCGGGGGATTCCGTATCGTGTGGTGGGGTCTCTCAAGTTTTATGAGCGGGAGGAGATTAAGGACGCGCTGGCTTTGCTGGCTTTTCTGGTGAATCCCCGCGATGAAGTGGCTTTTCGCCGCGTGGTGAACAAGCCTGTTCGTGGGGTGGGGGCGGCGTCTGTTGACCGCGTTATCGAACAGTTTGAAATTCTTGACGGCGATTTAATCGAGGCGGCGAAAAACGCGGGGCTTTCCGCAAAAGCGCAGGCTGGGATAAAAGCATTTTTTGAGGTGATTGAAAACGGCAGAGCGCTTCTGGATCAAGCGGGTGACGGCAGCGGCGCGTCTGGCGCGGACAACGATGATCTGGCGGCGGCGGATTCTGTTCCCGCGTTACCCGCAAGCGCGAATAAAGGCGGAGGGAGCGGCAAAGGCAAACGGCGGCGGGCGGTTAAAGAACCGCATGAGTTGGTTTCCGGCGAGGGGCTTTCGGTGTGTGTTGAGCGGCTGCTGCGCGATTCGGGAATTGCCGAATATCATCAAGCCGGAGATGAAGTGTCGGGGAATCAGCGGCTGTATAACTTGCAGGAACTGGTAAACGCCGCCAGTTTATATCCGCTTGGCAGGGAAGGTCTTCTGGATTTTCTTGAACACATCGAGCTGGATCGTTCGCTGGCGGAACCGGCGGCGGACGGCGCGGCGGAGCGCGATGCCGATAACGCGGTGACGCTTATCACTTTTCACAATACTAAAGGGCTTGAATTTCGCCGCGTTATTATGACTGGTCTTGAGCAGGGAGTTTTTCCCCGCGCTGATAAAAAGGACTATGAGCTGGAAGAAGAGCGCCGCCTGTTTTATGTTGGGGCTACGCGGGCAATGGACGAGTTGTATCTCAGTTCGTGCGAAATGCGCCGCATGTACGGGCGGACGGAAATTTCTGCGCCTTCTCTGTTTTTGCGGGAGATCGATAAAAGCTGTCTGCGGATAATCGGCGATGTTCCGTATGGCTTCGGCGCGTTTGACGGCGCGGCGGTCAATCACGGCGGACAGATCAGGCAAGGTGGCGCAAACGCTCTGGAAGAAAAAGCCGGCTGGCGGCGGGGCGAGCGGGTGTTCCACGACGATCATGGATACGGCGCGGTTATGGAAGTGCGGGACTCGGATGACGGCCCTGTAGTCAGAGTCAGGTTTGAAACCGGGGAAGAGCTTCGGTTTTACAGCGATTTTCAGGGGTCGGCGTTTGAGAAAATCGGGCAGGATTATTGAAATGTCAGATAATGATTTTGAAAAAGGCGAGTTTGACCTGCTGCGTCTTGTGCCGCAAATACTCCGGGCGCGGGATTTTCGTCTGTATATGGCGGACGGACGGCGGCTGGTGGATTTATGGCTGAACGGCGGCGCGGCTGTTTTGGGGCATACGCCTCCGTCAGTTCTGCGTGAAATAAAAAATACCGCGAGCAGGGGATTGTACGCGCCGTTTCCCCATTTCGCGGAGCAGCGTTTTATCAAGGCATTGTCGCGGCTTTTGCCTGGCAGAAAATTCAAAATCTACGCCGCGCCGCCCGCTGAAATTACTCAAGCCGCCGGAATAACAAGAAACGGAAAGATCGCGCTGTGGCGGCCTTATTTTGACGCGCCGCCTGACGGACAAAGCGGACAAGACGGACAAATCGGGGAAAGTTCCGCGTCCGCCGCCGGAAATTCTCGCAAAACGCCGCCGCTGGTAATTCCGGTACTGCCGGGCATTCAGGGCTGGCGGAACGGTCTGCCTTTGGGACTCTGCGTGTGCGCTTTTCTTCCCGAAGCCGAAAGTGAATTGCCGGGGATTTTGCCGCCCGGAGATTTTCTTTCGCCGGTGCTGCTGACCGCCGCCACGCGGGGGATTTGGGATATTATCGCCGCCAAACCTGAGCGCGCGAATGTCCGGTATTTGCGCGTCGACAAAGCCCTGAAAGACAGTTGCTGGCGGCGGCAGGGTATTTATCTTTTTTCGCGGAATGTGTCCGGGGCGGAAACTCAGGCGGCGGAATCCGCTCCGGCAAACAACGGCGATCATGCCGCCCGCGAAGTCTGGGACGCGCTGTTCCGGCGTTTTCTTGAGGCGGGTTTTCTTCTGCCGCCCGTGCCGGAACACCCGCTGATACTTCCCGGCGTGTTTATCTCCCGGCGAAGAAGCAAAGCTCGCGGAAGTTGTGCGGGCGGATATTTCAGGATAACGCGGCGTTTTGTCACCGGCAAATGTCGGGAATTTTTTACGAAGCATTGAGGTATTGAGTTGAAAAGAAATTATTTCTATAAAAACTAAAGTAAATTTTTTTACCGCCGAAAATGAATAAGTATATCTATGTGGATTTTACTTGAGATTTCGGCAAGAGGGGACGATTTTGGCATACAATAACGCATTATCCACTTACAGAGAAACACGAGTAAAAACAGCCAGTCAAGGACAACTGCTGTTAATGCTCTACGATGAGGCAATCAAGCAGCTTGACCGGAGCGTTGGGCTGATGGAGATGAATCTTTCCGGGAAAAAAGACCCCAGCAGGATCGAGCATATCGCCAAAGCCATAATGAAAGCCCAGGATATTATCACCGAACTGATGGTTTCTCTGGATTTTGATCAAGGCGAAGAAATCGCAAAAAATCTTTTTGCCCTGTACACATGGTTCAACCGGGAGCTGCTGGAATCAAACATGAAGCAGGATATACACCGGATCATGATTGTTCGTGATATGATGAAAGACCTAAGGAGCGCGTGGCATGAAATTGCCGTGAAAACCGCCGCCGAAGCCGTGAACCGCGAAGTTACCGGCGTAAATATTGCGGGATAAGGGAGGGGGAAATGAGTGTTTTAACCGAAGAGTACACCACAGCAGCTGCCGGGGCTGCCGCTATCAGTCCAGAGGAACTAGCCCAGCGAGTGGCGGTCTTGCGCCGTTTCAGAACACTGCTTACCCAGCAGCGCGATCGTTTCCGTTCGTATCTTGACATGCTGGACAAACAGCAGGAAATAATCGAAACCGGCAGCGCGGATGCCCTGCTTGCCCATGTCGATCTCGAAGAAAAAATCGTAGCGGACATTTTTTCCATTCAGAAAGTAATCGATCCGCTGGAAGACATGTACCACGCCGTTGTCTCAGGTTTCAATCCCAGTCAAACCACCCGAACAGCGCCGTCCGCCGATGACGATGTTTCCGGCCTGAAAGCCGCGCTGGAAGACCTCAAAAGCGAAGCCGTCATACGTTCTTCGCGGAACAAAGAGCTCCTATCCCGCAGAATGGCCGAACTCCGTCAAGAAATTAAAACCCTGCGAAACAACCCCTACGCGGCAAATTCGCGGCGATCTGTTTACGGAAACAATGGAACCGCCTCACTAATAGATATTCAAGGCTAGGGCTGTCCGGCTCCGCCGGACAGCTTCGGAGTTTCCGCTCCGCGAAAACTCCACGCATTTGTTAAAAATGAAAGGGGGACTGTTTCCAAACCGCCACCCGCACACAGCCGCGGCATGGATGCCGCTGTTCAATATTTCTGCTGGAGTTTTTGCGAGCGCAAAAACTCCGAGGTTAAAAATCCGCAAGGATGCGGAT
>QMCE01000767.1_pt1 | contig 16965 bp, 13 predicted proteins | sample 1821851 | NCBI WGS metagenome assembly QMCE01 (sample SAMN09453174, study PRJNA476694) | Termite gut metagenome, whole genome shotgun sequencing project. | isolation source: worker | host: Odontotermes sp. | place: South Africa:Pretoria | collected 2016-01-28
GGACAGCGGCGATCTGGAACGCGAACGCGGCATCACGATACTGTCGAAAAACGTGTCGGTCAACTACCGCGACTTCAAGATCAACATCATAGACACCCCCGGCCACTCCGACTTCGGCGGCGAGGTCGAGCGGGTGTTGAACATGGCCGACGGCGTGCTGTTGCTCGTCGACGCCTTCGAGGGCACCATGCCGCAGACACGCTTCGTGCTCCAGAAAGCCCTCGCGCTGGGCAAAAAGCCGATCGTGGTCGTCAACAAGGTCGACAAGCCGAACTGCCGCCCCGAGGAGGTGCACGAGGAGGTCTTCGACCTGATGTTTACGCTCGACGCCACGGAGGAACAGCTTGATTTTCAGACCATTTACGGCAGTGCCAAGCAGGGTTGGATGTCGCATAAGTGGCAGGAAAAAACCGACAGCATCACTCCCCTGCTCGACACGATCATCGATGAGATCCCCGCCCCGACGATTGTCGAGGGCACGCCCCAAATGCTCGTCACCTCGCTCGAATACTCCCCTTACATCGGCCGGATCGCCGTCGGCAAGCTGACGCGCGGCACGCTGCGTTCGGGCATGCCCGTCACCCTCGCCAAGCGCGACGGGGTGACGATGGTCAAGAGCCGCATCAAGGAGTTGTTCGTCTTCGACGGCCTGAGCAAGGCGAAGGTCGACGAGGTGGCGTGCGGCGAGATCTGCGCCATCGTGGGCGTGGACGGCTTCGAGATCGGCGACACGATCGCCGACTTCGAGCACCCCGAACCCCTGCCGCCCATCGCCATCGACGAGCCGACGATGAGCATGCTCTTCACGATCAACGACTCGCCGTTCTTCGGCAAGGACGGAAAATTCGTCACCTCGCGGCACATCAAAGAGAGGCTGGATCGTGAACTGGAAAAAAACCTCGCCCTGCGCGTCGAGCCGGGCCCCTCGGCCGACAGCTTCATCGTCTTTGGCCGCGGCGTGCTGCACCTGAGCATCCTGATCGAGACCATGCGGCGCGAGGGATACGAGCTGCAAGTCGGTCAGCCTCAGGTGATTGTCAAGGAGATCGGCGGCAAGAAATGCGAGCCGGTCGAGGAATTGAACATCGACGTGCCGGACGAATACGCGGGCAAGGTGATCGAGATGGCGACCAAGCGCAAAGGGACGCTCGAAAACATGGAGAGCAAGAACGAGCGCACGCGCTTAGTCTTCACGATCCCCTCGCGCGGGATCATCGGCCTGCGGAGCAACATGCTCACCGCCACGGCGGGCGAGGCGATTATGTCGCACCGTTTTACGGGCTTCGAGCCGTGGAAGGGTGAGATCGAACTGCGGATCAACGGCTCGCTGATCGCGATGGAGACCGGCGAGGCTTATGCCTACAGTATCAACAAGTTACAAGATCGCGGCACGTTTTTTATCGACGCCGGCGAGCCGATCTACTGCGGCCAGGTGGTGGGCGAGAACTCGCGCGCGGGCGACATGGTGGTGAACCTCACCAAGTCGAAAAAGCTCACCAACGTGCGCGCCAGCGGCTCGGACGAGAAGATGAACATCGCCCCGCCGAAGAAATTCTCGCTCGAAGAGGCGCTGGAGTACATTCAGGAGGACGAATATGTGGAGGTCACCCCCCACTCGCTCCGCCTTCGGAAAATCCTGCTGACGGAAAACGAAAGAAAAAGAGGCGCTAAGTAGCGCCTCTTTTTTTGTTTCGATATTTTTTTAGAACCGGAATCCCACGCCGAGCTGGATGACGTTGTTCTTGAACTTGTCATCGCCGTCGTTGTCCTTCGCGGTATCGGTCAGCCCCAGGTTGTAACGACCCTGAAGCATGACCCTCCCGATATTGTAGGTCAAACCTATGCCTGCCGAGACGTCGGTGCTTTTAAATTCATCTTTCGTATCCACGTCGATGGAAACGCCACCCTCTTTCCCTTTCGTTTTGGCGCTCATCAGGAAGCCGAACTGCGGCCCCACGTCGAGGCTCAGACCATCCGCAATGTAAAATTTGGCCAACACCGGAACGTTCAGGTAGTTCATGTGCTGTTTCACCTTCACACCGTCTATTTTATCCTGGGCACCCTGGATCGAATAGAGCAATTCGCCGGCAACTCCAAAGAAATCGCTGACCTGATACTCGCCGAAAGCTCCTGCATAGAACCCGGGCTTCGTGTCTGCTTCAGAATTGGAGACGTTGGCCAGGTTGAGACCTCCCTTTACACCAAAACTGAACTGCGAAAAAGCAGCCGATGCCGACATCGCGAACACCGCAACCACAAGAATAATCTTTTTCATGTCAAAAGTTTTTAGTTAGTAAAAAAGTTCATAAAAAACTGTTTTCCCGTATAACGTATCACCGGACAAAATATTACACCCGTTTTTCATTCCCACCGCAAAGTAATCATGCTAAGGAATTTTTCGCTAACTTCGCCCAAAATTTTCATAGACGAAACAAGAACCATACCTAACCTAATTATGAATACCCATTCGATAAAATTCGTGTCGCCGGCCGAGGCTGTAAAAGTGATCAAGAGCGGCGACAGCATCCACCTGAGCAGCGTGGCGAGCGCCCCGCAATGCCTGATCAACGCCATGTGCGACCGCGGCCGCGCGGGCGAGATCAAAAACGTCACCGTCCGCCATCTCCACACCGAAGGCCCCGCACCCTACGCCGCGGCGGAGTTCGAGGGCGTTTTCCAGCTCGACTCTTTCTTCGTGGGCAGCAATGTACGCAAGGACACCCAAGCCGGATACGCCGACTACATCCCCATTTTCCTGAGCGAAACGCAGAAATTATACCGCATCGGGGCGATCCCGTGCGACGTGGCGATGATCCAGGTCTGCCCGCCGGACAAACACGGCTATGTGTCGCTCGGCACCTCGGTCGACGCCACGCTGGCCGCCGTGGAGTGTGCGAAAACGGTCATCGCGGTGATCAACCCCAACGTGCCGCGCTCGTTCGGCGACGCGTTCATCCACCTCTCGGAGATCGACATTTTCGTGGAGGACAACACCCCGCTCATGGAGGCCCACTTTACGGTGCCGAGCGAGATCGAGGTGGCGATCGGCAAGCACTGTGCCGCGCTGATCGAGGACGGCGCCTGCCTCCAGATGGGCATCGGGGCCATTCCGAATGCCGTTCTGGCCCAGTTGGGCAACCATAAGAATCTGGGGATCCATACCGAAATGTTTGCCGACGGCGTGCTGCCGCTCGTCGAAAAAGGAGTGATCAACGGCTCCAACAAGGGCGTGGACAAAGGGAAAATGGTCTCGACTTTCCTGATGGGTTCGCAAAAGGTGTACGACTTTATCGACGACAACCCCGGCGTGCTGATGATGGACGTCGGCTACACGAACGATCCGTTTATCATCTCCAAAAACCCGCGCACGACGGCGATCAACTCGGCCCTGCAGGTCGACCTGACGGGCCAGGTGTGCGCCGACTCGCTGGGCACGAAATTCTATTCGGGCGTCGGCGGCCAGATCGATTTCATCTACGGCGCCTCGCTCTCCGAAGGCGGAAAGGCGATCATCGCCATGCCGTCGGTGACCAACAAGGGGCTGAGCAAGATCGCTCCCGTGCTGACCTCCGGGGCCGGCGTGGTGACCACCCGTGCCCACATGCACTGGTTCGTGACGGAGTATGGCGCGGTCGATCTCTACGGCAAATCGCTCCAACAACGCGCCAAAGCGATCATCGGCGTCGCCCATCCCGACCACCGCGAAGAGCTGGACCGGGCTGCCTTCGAGCGCTTCGGCCCGCACTACACGAACGTCAAACTGTAAGCTGAAATCCTGCGTATTATGAAAAAACTCATTTCATTCGCTTTCGTCGGCGTATTGCTGACCGGTTGCGGTACAAAAAACACCACCACGATCGAGGGAACGGCGGTCGGCCTGCTCGACGGCTCGCCCGTCACGCTGATCGGCAACGAGGGGGACACGCTCGCACAGACGAATATCGCCGACGGCGCATTCCGCATGACGGTGAAGGATGTCTATCCCGATCAGGCCTATCTGTTCTTCAACGACGAATCCTTTCTGTTCTTTCTTGAACCGGGGACGATCGAGGTGACGGCCGATTTTGTGGCGATGCCGACGGTGGATTTTTCCGGCACCGACAGCAACGACCGGATGGTGGCGATGAAAGAAGGACTCAATGGTTTTAATACCCGTTTACAGCAAGTCGTCCCTCGGTTGATCGAACTCGAACGCACGGGCATCGGCAAAGGAAACCCGGAATACGACAGCCTGCTGACTGTTCATAATACCATCATGGAGGAGCAGGAACATTTCGGGAATGCCGGTTCGTTGGGGGATCCCAACACCACCTTTGCCGCCTACGTGATCTATCGCAACGCCCACTCGCTGGGCACGGCCGAGGAGATGGATTCGGTGTTGAACCTCATCGCCGGTGCTCCGGCCAACGCCTTTTCCGACCGACTCAAGGAGCGCCGCAATCTGCTGGCCGCTTCGGCTGTTGGCCAAACGGCGCCCGACTTCACGCAGAACGACACCGAAGGCAATCCGTTCACGCTCAGCTCGCTGAGAGGACAGGTGGTGCTGATCGACTTCTGGGCAGCATGGTGCGGCCCGTGCCGGGCGGAAAATCCGAACGTGGTGAAGATGTACGACAAATACCACGCACTGGGCTTCGAGATCGTCGGCGTGTCGCTCGACCACACTCGCGAGGCGTGGTTGCAAGGCATCGCCGAGGACGGATTGCCGTGGATCCACGTCTCGGACATTCAATACTGGAACAATGCCGTGGCAAAGCAATATGCCGTGCGCTCGATCCCTCACACCGTGCTGATCGACCGTGAGGGCACAATCGTCGCCAAAAACCTGCGCGGACGCGCGCTCGAAGAAGCTGTTGCCAAAACGCTCGGAATCTCCGTTATTCCCGACACGGAATAAATCAATACAACCGTTGAGCGCGTACTGTCTGACGAACGAAGTGAGGAGTTTTACGCGCGAAACTTGATTTTTCTTTGGTTACTTTCTTTTCATCAAGGAAAAGAAAGTAACGAAAAAATAAATAATGAACTTTAAAGATAAAACCGTGATCATCACGGGCGCCTCCTCGGGGATCGGATTGGCGCTCGCGTATGAGTTTGCGGCACACGGCGCAAACCTCGTTCTTGGCGCACGTACCGAAGAGAAGCTGAAAAAGGTCGCCGAAGAGTTGAATAAAAAAGGTGTCGGAGTGGCCTACGCCGCCACCGATGTGACCCGGGAAGGCGATTGCAAACAACTGATCGACGAAGCCGTCGTCGCCTTCGGACGCATCGACGTGCTGATCTGCAACGCCGGCATCTCCATGCGCGCGCTGTTCGACGACGTCGGGATCGACGTGTTGCGGCGGCTGATGGAGGTGAATTTCTGGGGCGCCGCGTACTGCATTAAATATGCCCTGCCCTGGATCCAGAAGAGCAAGGGATCGATCGTCGGCGTGTCGTCCGTGGCCGGGTTCCACGGCCTGCCGGGACGCACGGGCTATTCGGCGTCGAAATACGCCCTGCACGGCCTGTTGGAGACGATCCGAATCGAGAATTTGAAGAAGGGCGTACACGTGATGATCGCCGCGCCGGGGTTCACGGCGTCGAACGTCCGGTTCTCCGCTCTCACCGCCGACGGTTCGCCGCAGGGCGAGACGCCGCGCGCCGAGGAGAAGATGATGACCGCCGAAGAGGTCGCCCGACGCATCGCGCGAGGCGTGGCAAAGCGCAAACGGACGTTGCTGATGGAATTTCAGGGGCGGGCGACGAACATACTCAAAAAATGGTGGCCCACGCTCCTCGACCGGATGTTTTACAAGCACATGGCCGCAGAGCCGGATTCACCGCTGAAAAGATAATGATTAATGGTTAATGATCAATGGTTAATGGTTAATCCCTGTCCAAAATTTTTAAAAGAGGACTACAAAATGTGATTAACCATTAACCATTGATCATTAACCATTAAAAAAGGGCCCCGACGGGGCCCTTTTTCTTGTTTTCGGTTGGAAGTTACGCTACAACATTCACATTGATAGCCTGTTCGCCGCGTTTGCCTTCGCCAACCTCGAATTCCACCTGCTGACCCTCTTCGAGGACACGGAAACCCTGTTTGGCGATGCCGGTGTAGTGCACGAAAATGTCGCTACCCTGCTCGGTCGTGATAAAGCCGTAACCTTTGGCCGTATCGAACCATTTGACTGTACCTTTCATAAAAGACTTAGAATTAAGTAAATAAACTACGCAAAGGTGGGAAAAGTTTTTTATAATACAACGTTTTTCACAACTTTTTTTTAACTTTATCCGTCAAATCCGAAAAAGAGATGAAACTCATTCTCCTGATCGCCGCGGCCGCGTGGATCACCATACAGGCGCAAGCCCAAACGACTGAGTATCAATTTACCGACGACCGGATCCTGAACATCACCCCGGTCAAGGATCAGGCATCCTCCGGCACCTGCTGGAGCTTCTCGGGCATCGCCCAACTCGAAAGCGAACTGCTGCGACTCCATCCGGCCGATACCGTGATTTTGTCGGACATGTGGATCGTTCGGCACACCTATATGGATAAGGCTGTCAAATACTTACGCCTCTACGGCACCTCGACCATCGGACAGGGCGGAAACACGCACGATATATATAACGTCATCAAAAATCACGGCATCGTGCCCGAAGAAGTCTACACGGGGTTGAACTATGATACAGATCGCCACCTGCACGCCGAGCTGGAGGCCGCCGTGGCGGCATACATGGAAGTCATCGCCAAAAAACCGAACCGCGGCGCCGTCTCGACCGCCTGGCAGGAAGGACTCGACGGGATTCTGGACGCCTATCTGGGGGAAGTGCCCTCGACATTCACCTGGCGCGGCAAGGAATATACTCCGAAAAACTTCGCCGAATCGCTGGGGCTCAACTGGGACGATTATGTCTCGATCACCTCTTTCACGCACCACCCGTTCTACACGCAATTCGCCGTCGAAGTGCCGGACAACTGGCTCTGGGGCACCTCTTATAATGTTCCGCTGGAGTACCTCGAGCAGATCGTCGACCACTCGCTCGCACAGGGACATACCGTCACCTGGGCCTCGGATGTCAGCGAACCGGGATTCCTCTACCGCGACGGCTATGCGGTACTCGAAAACGACCCTAAAATCACCCAACAAGAACGGCAAACAGCCTTCGACAACCAACAAACCACCGACGATCATGGCATGCAAATCGTCGGAACCGCCCACGACCAAAACGGCAACAAATTCTATAAAGTCAAAAACTCTTGGGGCGAATCAAACCGATACGACGGATACTTCTACCTCTCACCCGCCTACCTTAACTACAAAACCATCAATATGATGGTACACAAAAACGGGATTCCACCCCCCCTGCGGCAAAAACTAAACATTCCATAACACGCCTCGGCCTACGTGAACAGCCGCTTTTAAAGCGGCTGTTCGAGGCTGAAAAGAGGCGACGGTCAGAATGTGACCTTCGTGCGGGTATTCCAGAAGAGGAAGGCGTACATGTCGGCCACTTCATCGAGTTGCTTGGAGAGCGGTTTGCCGGCGCCGTGGCCCGCGTCGGACTCGATGCGGATCAGCACCGGATTGTCGCACGCCTGATGCGCCTGCAGCGTGGCGGCAAACTTGAACGAGTGGGCGGGAACGACGCGGTCGTCGTGGTCGGCCGTCATCACCAGCGTTGGCGGATAGCACTCGGATTTGATGTTGTGCAACGGGGAATATTTATATAAGTAACTGAACTGCTGTTCATTATCACTGCTTCCGTACTCGACCGCCCAGCCCCAGCCGACGGTGAATTTGTGGTAGCGCAGCATGTCGAGCACCCCTACCCTCGGGAAGCAAACTGCGAAAAGGTCGGGCCGCTGGATCATCACCGCACCCACCAACAAGCCGCCGTTCGAGCCGCCGGAGATGGCCAGCTTCTCCCTCGAAGTGTAGTTTTCCGCGATCAGGTACTCGCCGGCGGCGATGAAGTCGTCGAACACGTTCTGCTTGCGCTCGAGCATGCCGCCGCGGTGCCACGCCTCGCCGTATTCGCTGCCGCCGCGGATGTTGACCAGCGCGTAGATGCCGCCCTGCTCCATGAACATGACGAGCGCCGGGCTGAACGTCGGCGTGTAAGTGATGTTAAAACCGCCGTAGGCGTACATGTGGACGGGATTTTGGCCATTTTTCTTCATCCCCTTTTTGTAGACGATGAACATCGGCACGCGCGTGCCGTCTTTGCTGGCGAAAAATTGTTGTTCGACGACGAAATCCTGCGGGTCGAAGGAGACCTCGGTTTCGCGGAAGAGCTCGGAAACGCCGCTCGCGGCGTCGTACGAGAAGGTCGTCGGCGGGTAATTGAAGCTGTTGAAGGTGTAGAAGAGCTCGTTGTCCTCCAGCTCGCCGCTGAAACCTTCGGCGGTGCCGATGGCGGGAAGCTCGATCTCGCGGACCTTATTTCCCTGTAAATCAAACTGATGAATGCGCGTCGAGGCGTCCTTCAGGTAGTGGGCGAAGATCGAATTCCCGCCGAGCGAAACGCCCTCCAACAGGTCGGCCGCCTCGGGGATCAGATTCTTCATAACCGGCTGGGCATCGGCCAAATTCACCTCCGCCAGGCGGAATTTCTGCGCGCCGTCGTTGGTGTAGACCAGCACCCGGTCGTCCTTGCACCAGGCGACGTAATAATCGTGCTCGAAACCCGGAAAAAGCACCTTGAAAGGCGCTTTGGAGCCCATCGGGCGATAAAAGATCTCCGAACCGGAGGTACCCTCCGACGCCTCGATGAAGAGCCAACGGTCGTCCTTGCTCACGTTGGCGCTGAAGTAGCGCAGCGGATGGTTCGTGTCCTCATAGATCAGAATATCAGCCGATTGCGGGGTTCCGAGGCGGTGGAAATAAACTTTCTGAAACTCGTTTTTGCCGGCGTAGAGGCTCCCCTGAGCGGGGGCGTCGTAACGGCTGTAAAAGAAGCCGTCCGTCGTCCATTCCGCGCCGGAGAATTTGACCCATTCGATGTGATCGGTCAATTTTTCGCCCGTTGCCACATCGATCACGAAGATTTCCACCCAATCTGAGCCGGATTTAGAAACCGTATAGGCCAAATATCGGTTGTCTTTCGAAAACGCGGTCGAACCCAGCGCCACCGTGCCGTCCTCGGAAAAAGTGTTGGGGTCGAGGAAAACCTCCGGCTCGCCGTCGAGGCCGCGCTGGCGGTACATCACGCTCTGATTTTGCAGGCCATCGTTTTTGAAAAAGTAATAATAATCACCCTTTTTGCGCGGGGCGCCGTATTTCGGGTAGTCGTAAAGCGTCAGCAGGCGCTCCTTGATCGCGTCGCGGTAAGGGATTTGGCCGATATAGTCGTTCGTCACGGCGTTCTGGATCTTTACCCAGGCGGCCGTTTCGTCCGAGCGGTCGTCCTCCAGCCAGCGATAGGGATCGGCGACCTCCGTGCCGAAATAGTTGTCGACCACCGAAGAGTCGCGGCGTGTCTCGGGATAGGATAAATGAGTTATCTTGCTCTGTGTCATGCTGTTACAACTAACGATCATCGGTGCCGCCAAAGCAAAAAATACAATTTTTTTCATAGCGATCGAGGGTTGATACATCAAAGTTATATTTTTTTTCTATTTTTAAGCCCATGAAAAAAATAAAAACAGGGGTCGCTACCTACGGCCTGTCGGGGCAGGTGTTCCACGCTCCGTTCATCGATCTGCACGAGGGTTTCGAACTGACCGCGATCGGCGAACGCACCAAAAATTTGTCGGCAGAAAAGTATCCGAACGCCCGGATCGTCCGCTCGTTCGAGGAGCTCGTCGCGCAGCCCGATCTGGAACTTGTGGTGGTCAACACACCCGATGTGCTTCATTATGAGCACATTAAAATGGCGTTGGAGGCAGGTAAACATGTCATCGCCGAAAAACCGTTCGTCTTCCACGCCGCGCAGGGCGAGGAATTGAAACACCTCGCCGAAGCGCGCGGACTGCTGCTCACCGTCTACCACAACCGACGCTGGGACAGCGATTTTCTGACACTTCGACAGGTGATCGAATCGGGCCGCGTGGGGCGTATCGTCGAGTTTGTCTCGGCCTACGAACGCTATCGGCCGAGGATCGTCGACAGTTGGAAAGACCGCGCGGATTACCGCGTCGGGACGACTTACAACCTTGGTTCTCACACGGTTGACCAAATTTTACAACTCTTCGGCATGCCGCGGGGGGTGTGGGCGACGATCGACGTGCTGCGCGACGACGGCGGCATCGACGACTATTTTCAGATCGAGATGCTCTACCCCAAACTGAAGGTCACCACGCGAAGCACGCTGCTCGCCGCCGAACAGGGGCCGAGGTTCGTGCTGCATGGAACCAAAGGCTCTTTCATTAAATATGGACTTGATACACAAGAAGATACGCTTCGCTTCGGCGACAACGTAAAACCCTGCGGGCCGGATTGGGGGCGTGAGCCGGAAGCAATCTGGGGCACGTTGACCACCGAAAATGCCGACGGGCAGATCGTTCGCGAAACAGTCGAGAGTCTGTCGGGAAATTACATGGGGTATTACGACGCGATTTACGCAACGCTGCGCGGGGGCGCGGCACCGGCGGTGGCGATCGACGACGCGCTGAACGTGATCCGCGTCATCGAAGCCGCCTTCGAAAGCAGCAAAACCGGGGAGACGATCCGGTTCTGAAACCGGTCACCAGGAAAGCAACTCCCTATAGAGCCGCTGCACCGGGAGGCCCATCACGTTGTAAAACGAGCCGTCGATGCGCTCGATGCCTACACAACCGATCCACTCCTGCACACCGTAGGCGCCGGCCTTGTCGAAGGGCTTGTAAGTGTCGACGTAATGGGCTGTTTCTGAGGGTGTTAACTCACGAAACCAAACATCCGTGCGCACCGAAAAAGTCTTCCGCCTGTCGGCCGTGTGCAACGTCACACCCGTCACGACGGTGTGTTTTTGACCCGAAAGCCGTCCGAGGATCGCCAAGGCATCGGCACGGTCGGCAGGCTTGCCGATCAACTCGCCGCCAAGGCAGACGCCGGTGTCGGCCGTGATCAGTATCTCATTGGCATTCAGTGCATTCGGATAGGCCGCCGACTTCAATTCCGAGAGGTAAGCCGGTACATCCTCCGCCGACAATGACGCCGGAAAAACCTCTTCCACGGCGTATTTCGCGGCCAACTCATAGTCGATCCCCGCCTCGCGCAGCAATTGCTGCCGGCGCGGAGAGCCGCTTGCCAAAATGACGCGGTACGACCTTAATTTTTCGTGCAGCAACATATTTATGCCCGCAAAATAGCCAAAGCTTTACCTAAGGTGGAGCACATTATATCGATCTCTTCCAGCGTATTATAGAACGAAAAAGAGGCGCGTAACATGCCTGTGAGGCCGTAATGGGTCATCACCGGCTCGGCACAGTGGGCGCCCGTGCGCAGGGCGATGCCCTCCTTGTCGAGCATCATGCCGATGTCGTAGGGGTGCGTGCCCTCGGCAGTGAAGCAGACGATCGGGCATTTGTCCGGCGCGGTGCCGTAAATACGCACGCCGTCGATCGACGAAAGACATTGAGTGGCATACTGTAATAGTTTGTCCTCGTGTGTATTAGCACCTTTTATATCAAGTGAAACGAGATATCCGATCGCCTCGGCCAAGACGATCGCGCCGATGTAATTGGACGTCCCGGCCTCGAATTTCAAGGGCAGGTCGGCCCACGTAGTTTTGGCCCATGTGACCGTGCCCACCATGTCGCCGCCGCTCAGGAAGGGAGGCATCGCTTCGAGCCATTTCTCCTTCGCGTAAAGCACGCCGATGCCCGTCGGGCCGTAGAGTTTGTGCCCCGAAAAAGCATAGAAATCACAGTCAAGCGCCTGAACGTCAACGCCTCCGTGCACAACGCCCTGACAGCCGTCGACCAACACCGGGACACTCGCGGCGTGGGCGATTTTTATGATTTCGGGGAGATCGGGGCGCGTGCCGAGGGTGTTCGAAGCCTGTGTGACGGCAACGATCCGAGTGCGTTCATCGATCAGGCCGGGGAGTTTGTCTACCTCGAGCAATCCTTCGTCTGAGAACGGTAACATCCTCATCGTCGCACCCTTACGCTCGCAAAGTTGTTGCCACGGGACAAGGTTCGAATGGTGCTCCATCTCCGAAACGATGACGTTGTCGCCCGCCGAGATGTATTTTTCGCCGAAACTGTACGCCACCGTATTGATCGACAGCGTCGCACCCGACGTGAAAACGACCTCGCGCGCCGAAGCAGCGTTGATAAAACCACGAACCACCTCGCGCGCCGACTCATAGGCCTCGGTCGCCTGCTCGTTCAGAAAATGGATGCCGCGGTGGACGTTGGCATTCAGATTTTGGTAGAGGTAAACCTCCTTATCAATCACTCGCTGAGGCTTTTGCGCCGTCGCCCCGTTATCGAAATAGACCAACGGACGACCGTAAATCTCCCGCTTCAGAATCGGGAAATCTTCACGGATCTTATCGACATCGAACATGTTTCATCATTTTTTATTGTAGCAGTTACCCGGTGGGAGAGCAAAGCCCTCCCCCCAAAGCCCCCCTCCCGTGCAAATGCAATAAATTCCCATCATTTTTTATTGTAGCAGGAAAAAATCCCCAAATTATGCCCCATCTGGGTTTCCTTGGTCTCTAAATATTTGATGTTGTGCTTGTTGGGAGGAATGACGATCGGGACATTCTCGACGATCTCCAGGCCGTACCCCTCCAAGCCGGCGCGCTTCTGCGGATTGTTGGTCAGCAGGCGGATCTTCTGAACACCCAACTCGTGCAGGATGCTCGCCCCGACGCCATAGTCGCGCTCGTCGACTGCGAAACCGAGTTTCAGGTTCGCCTCGGCCGTGTCGTACCCCTCCTCCTGCAACTTATAGGCCTTCATTTTGTTGGTGAATCCGATGCCGCGGCCCTCCTGATTGAGGTAGATGACAACGCCCTTGCCGGCCGTCTCGATCATCCGCATCGACTCGTGGAGTTGCGGGCCGCAGTCGCACCGGCACGAGCCGAAAATGTCGCCCGTGATGCACGAGGAGTGCATCCGCACCAACACCGGCTCGTCCGCACCCCAGCTACCCTTGATCAGGGCGGCGTGTTCCATACCGTTACTCTTTTGGACGAACGGAATGAGTCGGAAATGCCCCCATTCGGTCGGCATGTCGACCGCCTCGGCCCCCGCCTCGACAATGGATTCCGATCTCAAACGATAGGCGATCAGGTCGGCGATCGAGACGATCTTCAGGTTGAATTTCTGCGCAATGGCCTGTAATTCAGGCAGTCGCGCCATCGTGCCGTCTTCATTCATAATCTCGACCAACGCCCCGCCCTCGCGAAGCCCCGCCAGGCGAGTGAGGTCGACGACCGCCTCCGTGTGGCCCGGACGCCGCAACACGCCGCGCGAACGCGCGCGCAACGGGAAAATATGCCCCGGGCGCCCCAGATCGGAGGGTTTCGTGGCCGGATCGACCAACGCACGGATCGTCGCCGCGCGGTCGGCTGCCGAAACGCCCGTCGTACAACCGTGGCCCAACAGGTCGACCGAGACGGTGAACGGCGTGCCGAGCATCGAAGTGTTATTCCCCACCATCATGTCGAGCTCCAACTCCGCGCAACGCTCCTCGGTGAGCGGAGCGCACACCACCCCGCGGCCGTGGGTCACCATCAGGTTGACGATCTCGGGGGTGATCTTCTCCGCCGCAACGACGAAATCGCCCTCGTTCTCGCGGTCTTCGTCGTCGACGACGATCACCACTTCCCCGGCGCGGATCGCCGCGATGCCCTCCTCAATCGTGTTTAATATGTTTTTTTTCATGTTTTTATCTTTAATGTTACTTTTTTCTTGATAAAAAAGTAACCAAAAAATCAAGATTTTCCCTCAGTCACCCCAACGCCCTCACTGCGTTCGGTTAAACAAGGGGTTCCTTCGGAAAAATCGGGCTCCGCGCTCGGCCACTATTCGTCATTGCGAGCGAAGCGAAGCAATCCAGTCGCGAAATGCCGGATTAATCCCGCCCCGCGGGCTTTTCGGGCTTCGCCCGATTGAAAGTCTTTTTAAAAAATGCCTTGACTTTCTGGAATTGATGATAGTACCAGTCGCCGTTGAGCAGGTTCGAGTCGTTCGTCGCCTTGTAGGTCAGGAAAACAGCGAACGGGATCAGCACGAAGGTCGAGAGCCACATTCCCATCCAGGCGGGCCATGTCCCCTCGCCCGCCATCTTCTTGCCGAAGAGGTTGATGACGTAGTAAACCACGAAAAAGACCACCGAAACGACGATCGGCATCCCCAGCCCCCCCTTGCGGATGATCGCCCCGAGCGGGGCGCCGATCAGGAAAAAGACGAGGATCGAAACCGGCAGGGCCAACATCTGGTGCCAGTCCTGCTGGGCCGTGTAAAGCGACGCGACGTCGTTCTTGATGTCGTATTCGTTGAAATTGAGGCTAGACTGAACGTTGGTGGAGGTTCGCACGGCGTCCCGGATCAGCTCGATCCGAGCGGAATAACCGATTTCAGCGATCGAATCGCGCAGGTCGAGACGATTCGCAGGCTGCCAGTCGAGCGTGTCGTCCACCATACCGGGATTGTAGGTAAAAAGCGTGCGGCTCAAAAACGAATTGTTCAACCCGCGAACCACGCTGTCGACACGATGCTGCAACGAGTCGATCGACAGGGAAAGCTCCCGGATGTTCTGCGTCCGAGAGTTGGAGAAGAGCGAGTCGTCCGTGCGCTGCATCGCAAAACCATCGACCGACTGAACCATGTTCTGAACCGCAAACGTGTGGCGGCTAAGCGTCGTGTTGTTCGACCAGTCGCGCCCGCCGCGGTTCTCTTCGTACGTCTCCCCGTTGTAGAGGGTGATGAGCATGAAACGGCGGTCGTCCGACAGGCGGATGTAGCCCGAGTCGGCCATCGTGGTCATCGTGTTGCCACGGCCGTTGTTATCGCGGTTGTCGTAGATCAGCACCCCTTCCATCAGGCCATGTTCGTGGTTGCGGTCGACCCGGATACTCATGTTCGGAAGGCCGTTGAAAAAGATGCCGTCCTTGAACTCCAGGCTCTGGCTCTGGCGCCCGATATCGTAACGCAGGGCGTACATCTTCTTGAACGAATAGGGCACCACATTGTTGACCATGAAAAAACTCGCCACCGAAAAGAGCAGCATCAGCACCGCCAGCGGACGCACGATGCGCGAAAAAGACATGCCGGCCGATTTCATCGCCAACAACTCGTTGTTCTCACCCAAATTGCCCAACGTCATGATCGACGCCAACAGGGTGATCAGCGGCAGACCCATCGAGATCATCGTCAGCGTGACGTACCACATCAGCTCGACGATCACCCCGAATCCAAGCCCCTTGCCCACCAGTTCGTCGATGTAACGGAACAGCGCGTTCATCATCAGCACGAACATGATGATGAAGAACGTCAGCACCAACGGGCCCAAATACGACTTCAGTATGAGTTTGTAGACGGTTTTCACAGCTACAAATGTAGCGTTTTTTTACGGATATACCCGCCCGTCTTCGCGAGAATCAGCAAAGCCGCCAATACCAGGATGGTCGAAGCGCCCGAGGGGATGTCGGTTCGATAGCTCACGAAGAGTCCCGCAAAAGTACCCAGCGTCGCGATGGCGCACGACCACACGGTCATTTTCTTGTACGATCGTGTAAAACACCCGGCGATCGTCGGCGGCAGGGTCAGCAGCGAGATCAACAGCACGATCCCCACCAGTCTGATGCACAATACAATAGTCAGCGCCACCAGCACCATCATCCCGCCGCTCACCCACCCGACGGGCGCACGCTGCGTGCGGGCATATTCGCGGTCGAAAGCCACGTAGAGGATCGGGCGGTAAAAAAAGAGGAAAACGAGGAGCAAAACGGCGGCCGTCACGGCCAATACGAGGAGATCGGCCCGCGTGATGGTAAGCAGGTTGCCGAAGAGGAAGGTCATCAGGTTCGGCGCGTAGCCCGGTGTGAGGAAAATAAACAATATCCCGATCGCCATCCCCACCGACCAAAGGATGCCCACGGCGGAATCCTCGCGGATCTTCATCCGGTGGGACATCGCCTCGAGTCCCAGCGCCGAGAGTACGGCGAACACGCCCGCCCCCGCGATCGGGTTCAGGCCCAGATACCACGCGATGCCGATGCCGCCGAACGAAGCGTGGGTGATGCCGCCGCTCAGAAAAACCAGTCGGCGGCAGACGATGTACGTCCCCACGATGCCACACGCCACGCCCGCCAACAGGCACGCCATGGCCGCATTTCCCAAAAAACGGTACGCGAAAATTTCGCGAAGGAAATCAAACATAAAGCAAAGATACAAAAAATCCTATTGGCCGATCGCGAAGCCGCCGACAATGGGGGCCGCGGGCGAAGCGAATTTCGCCCGAGACGTGAGGCCGTCCAACGACCGTTAGGCGCGAAGCGGCTAAAAGGGAGGCGCTACACGTGAGGGCGAAATTCTTGATTTTTTGGTTACTTTTTCATCAAGGAAAAAGTAACAAAGAAAAATTCATTAAAAGAAAGAAAAGAAAAAATTACCTTTGCCGGATGAAGATCACCCACATAGATAGCGAAAACCACCCTTGTTTCAATCGCGTTTGGTCGATCTACCAAACCAGTTTCCCCCGGTATGAGCAGCGCACGCCGGAACACCAGCGAAAAGCCTTCACAAGCCCCCTTTACCACATGGACGCCTGTGTGGAGGACGGGGAGGTGATCGGGTTTATCGACTATTGGACCTTTCCCGATTACGCCTACATCGAACACTACGCCATGGCCCGGGAGGTGCGTGGACAGGGCTATGGGACGCAGATATTGAAGGATTTCCTTGCCCGGATGGCCGGGAAAACCGTCCTGTTGGAGATCGACCCGGTCGTCGACGAGGTGTCGGCCCGGCGGCTCGAATTCTATCAGAAACTCGGCTTTCAGGAGAGCCCGTTCCGCCACCAATGCCCC
>QMCE01002038.1_pt1 | contig 16963 bp, 9 predicted proteins | sample 1821851 | NCBI WGS metagenome assembly QMCE01 (sample SAMN09453174, study PRJNA476694) | Termite gut metagenome, whole genome shotgun sequencing project. | isolation source: worker | host: Odontotermes sp. | place: South Africa:Pretoria | collected 2016-01-28
GTCCGTCGTGGCCGTTGTGTGCCGTCACCGTATTGCGTTCCTCCGCCGAGGGAGCGGGAAGTGTGGTATTGGCCCTGCCGTAACCCTCGAACTCCACGATGCGTATGGCCTCGCCGTCGACCGAGCGGAGCCTGAAACGGAAAGTGGTGACGGCCGGCCGGAAATGGAACGATATGCGGTCACGGCGGTTCTCCGTCACTTCGGTTCCAGGGATATCCGTCCAGTTGGCGTCGTCCCAGTATTGGAGTTTCAAGTTCTTGACACTCCAGAAACCGGCGGCCTGTATGCGTTCGTGGAGGCTCCTTTCGGCGTCGGGAATACCCGTGTGGATCACCACCGAGTCGATGTCGAAATAGCGTTCGAGATCTACCTCGAGGGTATGCGGAGGTCGCGCACTGTCGGCGGAGATCCATGTGGAGGTGCGTGTCGTAAGGCCGTCGACGCTCTTCGATGCCTCGGCTCCCTGAGCCTCGGACGAGGCGATCACCCTGCCGTGAAGAAAAATGTTGTCGGCAGCCCCGCCTGCCGCAGGAAAGAGAATAAAGGCACAGGCCGTTATAAAAAATAAGTTCTTCATGTTATTTAAATTCCGTTTTGAGTAAAACACAGCGTCTGTCCCCTTCGAACTCTACTTTCAGGCGTGTGGCGCCTCCCGTCGGAGTCTCGACAGCGACCGTGCCGCCGGCGGCTATGGTGTGCACCGAACCCGTACCGTCGATCATGATACCGAGAGTTATATCTTCATGGGCGGGGTTTTGTACGAGCGTGGTCATGGTTCGCCGTCCTTCGGGGATGCGTGCCAAAAAGAAGCCCGTCGCCTTGCCGCCACCGTTGTCGGCGCTCAATACATTCCCTCCGCGGGTGTAGGTGAACGGGGCGAACGGACGTCTCCCGTGCGGCATATACTGGACGCCGGGCTTTGTGTTCCATCCGCCGTAGGAGCCCGCATACCAGTAGCCCATCTCGTCCACCACGACGGGAATATCTTTTTGCTGATCGGGGGGAATGACGGGTACGGTATTGAGAATAAGCCCGTTGAGCGCGAGCGACACGATGCCTTTTTCAGAAGAGAAGTCGCCCCATACTATCGGCCGGTCGACAAAGGTATAGAGATCGCTCCCGTCATATCCCGCCGCATAGTTCATGATATTGAGCAGCAGACGGTCGGCCACGGGGTCGATGCCGCTTTTCGATGCGGCGTCGAAGCCCGACAGTATCACCGAACCTTTGCCGTCGAGCATCTCGCACAGGGCCGCCGCCGCAATGCCGCGGCTGTAATTGGCCAGCAGAATCACATTCCGCATATCGGCTCCGGCCAGATCGAATCCCTGAGTGACGGGATATATCCGAGGAAAACCCTGCTGGCTTTCGTCCCAACCGGTGTGGTCGCTCCACAGGAACATGTTCTCTCGTTCGATACCCCGGAAGACGGGATGGTCGGGACGTTCCATATTTATGCTCATGCCGTCGGCATAGGTGAATTCGGGCGAAAGGTACTCCATGCAGTTGTTGCTGTGCCGGAGCATACGCACCTTTTCCGGAAGCCAGTCCGTGCCGAACGAACCGCCATCCTGACGCAGGCATACCACACGTCCTCCTGCGCTCGTGAAAGCATTCAATAAACTTGAAGACAATGTCAGAGTCTCGTCCCACACCCCCTCGCCTATGACCAGCACGTCCGCCGGGTCGAGCGTCGAAAGTTTTTCGATAAGGGTGTATCCTATCCCTGCCCGGTCGAACGCACGGGCCGTCGTTCCGGAAGTGTCGTAAAGCACGATGCCGCGTCCCGGGATGAAAGGCTGTTCCCATTCGGAACCGGCGACGAAAAGTTCGGTCGAGTTTCGGGCGACTATCCTGCCCTCGCGCATGACGGTGCCTTGCAGCGTGTAGCGTCCCGTGGGTGTATCGTGCGGGATGGTAATATCCAGAGAGGTGCGTAGCGTGCCGTAGTACTCTATGCGGGGCAGTTCCACGCGGCCGGCGGCAACGGGTATGCGGTTAATGTCTTCCAGAGCCCACTCCACGGATGCCCCTTCGAGATCCGAAAAGTCATCCGAGTCGTTGACTATGTGCATAACGGCACTGAAACCGTTGCCCGCGTAGAGGTTGTGCGCCCACAACTCCCAGCTCAACAGAACCGGCTGATAGCTCACGCCGTACTGGTATGCCGCCGGTTTCGGCCCCATCTGTGCAAAGCTCTCCACTCCGTCCCAGTTGTGGAACATTATTGTGAACGGCATTATACCCGCCAGATTGGGATTTTGCGAACGCATACGGCGGAACATTTCAGTGGCGTTTTTGAGCACGAACGCCTGATATTCGAGGGCGGCAACACCCTGTTCCTCCTGTGGAGTGTGCCCCGTCCAGCAGAGTTGCGAGTTGGGCTGCTTGGTACGCGAGCAAAGATTATAGCGGCCGTCGATGCCCGTGTAGTTGCCGACGCATTCGGTGAACGTTATGGGCTGGTTCCTGCTCGGATTTTGCCATAGCTCCTTTTCCCGCAGGTTGAGATAGGTGAGGAATGTGTTGTAGTACCAACCCCAGTAGCGGTGCACATCGTATATGTCGGCCGAGCGCCCCAGTCCGTAACCGGCGTTACCGATGTAGAGGCGCGTGTCATCCCATTCCACCAGACGTTCGTAGGCCGCTTGCAGGAATTCGTCCCACGCCCTGCCCGCCTCTCCGGAGTGTGCCTGCTCGTTGGACAGCACATAGATAACCATCGAAGGATGCGATGTGAAAGGCCCCAGTTCCGCCTCCCTGTAATACTCCACCGCCGCGTCGATGTCCTGCGGAGGTGTGTTCGGCGTACCTCCGCGCGGACGACCGTAGCGTCCGGCAAATACCATCATACCCTCCTCGTCGCACACCTCCATCCAGGTTTGGTCGGCGGGTATGCGAATAATATTTATGTTCATGCCTTTGAGGAAGCGGATGTAGTCGCGAGCGAACGAGCGGCTCGTCTCCAGATCGGCGGGTATTCCCCTTCCCGGAGGATTGATGGCATTGCCGCGCAGGAAAACGGGCTTGCCGTTCAGCAAAAAACGCCCGTCGCGCATCTCGAAACGGCGGAAGCCGACCTTTTGCGAGACCGTACTCTCGCCGTCGCCCACCTGCAATTCGTAGAGGTTGGGTGCGGCGGGTGTCCACAGTCGGACATCGAGGTCTTTTATCACGCTCTTTACGATCGTACTCTCTCCGGCGTTCATTTTCACCCGGCCGGCGGAACCCTGCCATACCACGGTGCCATCGCCGTGCGAGATCAATTTCACGCCGATATTGCGCGAGGCCTTGCCGGACGAAGTCAGACGTACTTCGAGACGCAGTTCGGTATCAGTAGTCATGGTTATGACCTTGTCTATGCGGGCGTGGACGACCATTGTCGCAAGCGAAAACAGAACGACCGACAGTAGTTTTTTCATGGTTGTCTAAATTGGGAACGTTATCGCAAAAGAGGGGTTTTGAAGCCCCTCTTTATGAAATTTCAATCGGTTTAAGATTACCAGCCCGAATTCTGAGGGAAATTCTCGCGTCCCATCTGGTCGAGAGCGCTCAACGGAATGGGCCAGCTGGTGTATTTGTCGCTCATGTTGTTGCGGGCTTCGATATAGTCGGCGCCCAGGCGAGGATCTTCGACGCGGGTGTCGCCATAGTGCTGCCTCACGCGCGCTTCGAGAATACCGAGACGCTTCAGCAGATACCAGCGCGTCCCCTCGAAGTGGAGTTCGCGTGCATATTCGTCCACGATGTCGTCGATGGTGATGGCTTCGGTACGGGGGTCGTTGCCGGCGCGTTCCCAGGTCTTGTTGTAATTGGCCAAAGCTTCTGCGCTACCACCGCCGTCGCGCCTCATATAGGCTTCGGCCGCTATCAGGGCGGTTTCGGCGAGACGGTAGATGACGATGTCCTTGTAACTCGAAGTGCGGTTGGGCATATCGGTGTTGGTCCAACTGTCGAAATACTTGCGCGAGCAGGGATGCAGCTGGTTGAGGAAAGTCGCGGGCGTGGTCGTGGCCGCTTCACCCAGGGTGATGCCGGCCACGCTCTCATCGTTATAGAACCACTGTTTTTTGAAAAGATTCTCGAAACGGGTATCTTTTTCCCTGTCGTACAGACTGAACAGATAGGTATTGGGGAAGAAACGCCCCCAGCCGTAGCCGCCGTTCTCGGAAGTGAAGGTCATGCCCGGAACCAAGTCGTAGCGCGGGGTTGTGTTGAGCGACAGCCTGTGGCCGGTCACCGTGCCCGCACTCACCGAGTTGCCGCCGCCTATATTGGCTGAGAACTGGAGGGCGAGTATCACCTCCTTGTCGAGAGCGTCGGCTCCTTCGAAACAGTCTATGGCATTGGTCGCCATAACGTGCTGCGAATCGCGGAATATATCCTCGCATTGGGTGATGGCCTCGTCCCAGTCTTCGAGCCAAAGGGCCACCTGGGCCTTGACGTGCTTGGCAACGGCTTTGGTCATGCGTCCCCTTTGCGGAGATGTCCATTCGAGAGCCTCTATGGCATCGTCGAGGTCGGCGTTGATCAGTTCGAACACCTTGGCGGTGCTGGCAGGCACGAAGATACGGTCGATATTGCCGAGGTGCGTGGATCGCGTGTTGATGTAGAGGCGGTCGAAACGGCGGAACAGGTCGAAATAGCACCTTGCTCTGAAAAGTTTCGCCTCGCCCCATGCCTGTTTGACACGCGAATCGGAGTGATCCAATCCCAATTTATTCTCGGCGGCATCTATAACCTCGTTGGCTTTTCCGATGATGACGTAACGGTTGTCCCAGAATGCCGACACGAGGGCGTTACCTTCGTTGAAATTGACAAGACGGTTTAGGGCTGCCGTGCCTCCGCCGTAGAACACCAGCAGGTCGGTACAGCCGTCGCACTGCAACTGTGCGAACAGCGAGGTTTCGTCCTGTAAGACGATGCTGCGATCCCGTTCGTGCAGTGCAACCGCCGCACGGTCGATACCGTCGGGGGTTTCGTATATATAATCGGTCATTACCTTGACCTTGTTCTCCTCCATCAGCATGTCGGTGCACGCGGCATTGCCCAGGAGGGCGACTACGATCGTATAAAACAATATCCTTTTCATATTATTATCCGGTAATTTGAATTAAAAAGTTACATTGAGGCCGAAATACCAGTTCCTTGTTTCGGGGTAGGCTCCGGTGGTGATCTCGGGACCATAAGATAGAACGTCCGTCATCGTCCAAAGGTTGGTGCCCGTGGCGTAGACCCTCAACTTGGATATGCGGGCCTTTTCAGTCAGTCTGGCCGGAACGGTATAGCCCAGTGTGACGGTGCGGAGACGTATGTAGTCGGTCTTTTGGAAGCCTGTGGCCGAGGCGTAAGTTGCGTTGGAGCCGAACTCAGGGGCTTGGAAACGGTTCGAGGGGTTGTCCGGTGTCCAGTAATCGACCTTGATGCCGTTGAGCTTGCCCTGAAGCGTACCTCCGCTGTTGTAGTCGTAAAGATATGCGTTACGCAGCCATGCGCCGCCGGTGGCATAGAAATCCAGAAAGAGATCGAAACCTTTCCAGGCCAGCGTGGTGCTGAATGAGAAGTGCCAGTCGTTATCGCGGTTAAAGGTACGGCGGTCGTTGGCATCTATCTTGCCGTCGCCGTTCTGGTCTTTGACTTTTATCATACCCGGCTTCAGAACGTGGGGGTATTCCAGCGCCTTGTCGGCGATACCGTCGCCGTCCGAGTCTATGGTGGATTTCAAGAAGGACGAGCCGTCGATCACGTCGAAATCATCCGTCTGGAAGATGCCGTCGAACTCATAGTCGAAATAGACGTTTCCCGGTTTTCCCACGAACCAGCGGTTGTCCACATCGTCCACATATTTGCCGTTTTCATCCTTTATATACTTCGTAAAAGTGACCGCTGCCGACCAGACGAGACCCTTTTTGCGTATGATGTCGCCCTTGAGCGACAGTTCCACCCCTCTCGTTTTGAGTTGGCCGAGGTTGTCCCATATGCTGGTATATCCCAACGCCGAATTTATGCCGCGCTGGACGAGCATATCGGTGTTGCGCATATCGTAGTACTCGACGGTACCCGACAAGCGGTCGTTAAAGAAACCGAAATCTACGCCGAAATTGGCAGTGGTGATGGTCTCCCATTTGAGGTTGGGATTTGGCAGTACGTTGTCGGGCAGATAACCGATTATCAGTTCGTCGCCGAATTCATAGTCATAGGATGTTCCCAGACCTATCGACCTGTATGAAGGTATGGACTCCTGATTACCCACGGAACCGTAGCTAACCCTGAGTTTCAGGTTGGACACCGCCTCCACCTCTTTCAGGAACGGCTCCTCGGATATGCGCCATCCCACCGATGCCGCCGGAAAAGTCGCCCATTTATTGTTCGGCCCGAACTTGTTGGAGCCGTCGCGGCGGATGGATGCCGATATGAGATACCTGTCCTTGAAGCTGTAATTCATACGACCCGCGAACGAGATCACCGTATTTTCGGTAAAGCCCCTTGATTTGGAGGTGATCTCGGCATCGGATATCATATTCCAATCGCGATCGACTGGAAAAGAGTCCGCGCCGAGATTCATCTCCTTCGTTTGGGTCAGGTCTATACTTTGTACGAAAGTGGCATCGAGACGGTGGTCTTTGTTGCGGAACGGAACGGTGTAACTCAATACGTTGTCCAACAGATAGCGGTAACGGGTCGCGTTGTTCAGTGCTCCGCTCGATGCACCTCCTGCGGGATATTCCGAGTCCTTGAAGGTTCCGTCCTCCGTTCCGCGCCAAAACATCGACGCATTGATGCGATAGTTGAAACCCTTGAACGGTTTGATGTCGATGAAGGCCGTGACGCGCGTGTTGTCGGTGATGATCTGGCGCTTGTAGTGCAACATCCTGAAAACGGGGTTGACATCGACACCGTTGATATAGGCGGTGGCGACTCCATCCTCGTCATAGGGCATACCCAGCGGAGGGCGCGTGATGAACATATTGAAGTTGCCGTCCTCGCGTTCATCGAGGGCTTTCATATACGAAGTGTTGACTCCGATGCTCAGCCATTTGTAGGGATCGTAGTCGATGTTCGCGCGCACGTTGCCACGCTGGTAGTGCGAATTCCATTTAAGTATACCGTCGGTATCGACATAACCGAGACCCAGCGAGAGCTTGATCTTATCCGTACCGCCGCGTATACTCAGGTCGTACTTTTGAGAGACGGCCGTTTCAAACATCTGTTTCTCCCAGTCTGTCGAGCGTCCCGCGGCGTAGTTGGCCTCCATGATCGGATCCTGCAACACCTGTTCGGGGGTCATGGTTTCGTAATCCCACGAGTCGGTGTCGTTCGCGAGCGCGCGTCTCCTCAGATCGTACCACTCCTGCGCGTTGTAGAAATCGAAGTTGCGTTGCAGAGTCTGCAAGCTCACCTGTGCATCGAAGACCACTACCGGTTTGCCCGACTGTCCGCGCTTGGTGGTGATGAGAACGACACCGTTCGCCGCACGCGCTCCGTAGATGGCCTGTGCAGCAGCATCCTTGAGTACGTTTATCGAAGTGATGTCGTTAGGATTCAGTGTGTTGAACTCGCTGGCATCGGCCGTGGTTCCGTCGATGACGAACAGCGGAGTGGAACTTCCACCGAATTGGCGTTTAGGGCGAACAACTATTTCGGGAGCGGCTCCGGGCCGTCCTGAAGAGGTGCTTACCACAACACCGGCAACACGTCCGCGTAACATATCACCCGCATTCGAGGCGGGAGTAACCAGCAGTTCGTCCGATTTTACCGAGGCTATCGAACCCGTGATGTCGCTTCGGCGCATCGTGCCGTAGCCTACCACGACCAGTTCGTCGATTTGAGTGGCATCCGTTTCGAGGGTCACGTCTATAACCGTCCGTTCGCCGACGGGAACGGTGGCCGTAATGTATCCGATGAATGATACGACAAGACTCTGTTCGGGCGATGCCTCGATGGAGAAGGTGCCGGTGTTGCTTGTGACGGCAACCCTCGTGGTGCCCGATACGTTCACCGTAGCGCCGGTAACAGGCCCCGAGGCATCTCTGACGACACCCGTGATCCGGTGGCTTTGGGCCATCGCGGATGCTCCGAAAAGCAGAAAAACGAGAAACAGTAAAGTTCTTTTCATAGGGTTTTGTATTAAGTTTTAGGTTCGGTTTATATATGTTATTATTGTTTTATCGCCTTGTCCGGGGCTATATCGACCCCCTGCCACACCTTTTTATTCGTCCAGTCGGCGTGCGGGCGGCTCCAGAAATCGTCGCTTTCAGGCAGACCCAACGCCACGAATACAGCCGAGCACAGATACAGGCTTCCGGTCGATATGTATGTCTCGCCGATCGAGGGCTGATGTCCCGCCATGCCCACGCGCAGCCATCCCCCGCCATCGAAAGTACCGGGAGCGTTTATCTGTCGCCTTATGACCGCGGTGAGGGCGCAGCGTACCTGTGCCGGGTCGAGTGTCCGTGGAAGCATACCCCTGTACGAAACGTCGGACAGGACATGGAAAGCGCCGAAACGGTAGGCCAGCGAGCGTCCCACCGCCGGATATGTTCCCTCCGGAGAGATAAGCCTCTCCTGCTGTTCGGCATAACGTGTATAACGCAATTTTTGCACATCGAGTATTTCGGCCCCCGGCATACCGGACTTGCCCAGCGTCTCCAGCACCTGCATCATCATGGGCTGTATGACGAAACTGTTGTAGTAATCGAGATGGAAGTCGGGACCGTCGCCATACCAACCGTCGCCCTTGTACCATTCGCTATGCCTGTCAATCGCTTGTTTTACCCTCTCGAACTCCCACTCGCCGCCGAACTCCTTCAATGCACACTCTACCATGGCGCTGAAAAACAGCCAGTTGGTTTGCGAAGGCACAATGACCCTCGATGAGCACAATTCGTCGAGCAGGCGTTGCTGTGTGATCTCGTCCAACCTGTCCCAAAGCTGTGTGCGAGCCCTCAACAGGCCATGTGCCAGAAAAGCGGCATCGACAAGCGGCTGGCGTCCGCGGTTGAAGTTCATGTAGTCGGGCGAAGCGGGATCAACCGCATTGGCGACGGAACGCAAAACAAGGTCGATATACTCGCCCCGCAGCCTGCCTTCGGGCGTGTTGTCGGCACCTGATTCCAACCAGGGCGATATACCCGTCACCAGACGTCCCAATGCTTCGAGATATGTCACCTCCTTGCGGTTTTCGATGTCGGTTATCGACTCCACGGTCATGTTCCTGCGCAGGTCGCCCCGCGAAAGATTTTCCAGCAGGGGTCTCGACACACGGTCAAGAGCGCTGAGCCACAGGGCGCGGTCGGAGTTTTCGCTCCACGCCGTGCGCAGATCGACCACACTCCGCCCTTCGAGCAGCCTGCGGTAGCGCATAAGGGCCTCCACGAAGTAATAATCGGCGTAAGCCAGCGGAGCATCTATCTCGTACTGTTTGGCCATGAAGCCTGTACCGTGCCGCAATATGAAATTGTTGTTGTCGCCCACTTTCCGAGCCCTGTACGCGGGCGAAGCGAGGGAGCGTATCTGTTTTTCGGCGAGGTGCAGGAACTGTTCGCTCAAAGCGCCTTCGACCATCGTACTCAATTCCACATAAGCCGAGGCCATAATCGCCCCCGCCGATACATCGCGGTCGACGTGCGGTATGCCCGGAGCGTCGAAATCCCAGTACGGGATTTTGTCTTTGGGCATACGGGGATGGTTCATTATATATTTACCCACCTTGACGGCATGATCCAGATATTTTTTATCTCCCGTCTGACGGCACATCATCACGAAACCGTACAGACCCCATGCCTGACCGCGCGACCACGACGAATCGTCGCTCACACCCTGATGCGTGACCCTGTTGAGAACGTTGCCGGCGAGAGAGTCGTAGCTGACCACATGATATGAGCTCCCGTCGGGACGGAAATGGTTTTGCATGGTTTTGTCGGCGTGAGAACGCGCCATATCGTAATGTGTGTTGTCGCCCGTCAGCGACGAGGATACGGCGAGCAGTTCCAGATTCATCATATTGTCGATGATGACCGTGTATTGCCACTTGCGGCTGTTCCACGACCGTGTTAGACCCACCGCCGGATCGAAACGTGTGGCCAAAGAATTGCCGGCATTGACGAGCGCCGTGCGGTAATCCTCCCTGCCGGTGAGGCGGTATCCGTTGCCGGCACTGCAATTTATCTGGAAACCGACATCGTGGTTACTTGTGGTGAACTGCTCGCGGGACACCCTCTCGGTTGTGGCCTCGGCAGCTTTCAGGGCGGCAGGCTCTTTACTGTATTCGTAGAGGTACCACATGGTTCCGGGATAAAAACCGCTGGTCCACCATCCCGACTCGCACGTGACGAGTTCACCGTCCTTGGCGGTGCGCGGCAGTAGTCCCGGTTTCTCCTCTATGCTGTGCCACATACGCAGGGATTGCTCCAGCGAGAATTCCAGAGCCTCGTCGACGACCCTCTGCATGGACTTCTGTGGTGCGGCAGCCATGCAGGGAGCAAGAAATATGGTTGTAATGATTAAAAGTAGAAAAGGTCTCTTCATCGTTTCAAAATATTGTTTGTGACGATACAAAGAAACCCTGTTTGCTCCGCCCTGCATGTCAATATAATTCAAAAAAGCACGAATTTAGTACAAAAGCAAAAGCCCTCTACACTCCGCTGAAAGAGCTGAACCCTCCGTCTACCGGCAGAACGGCGCCAGTTATGAAGCTCGCCGCTTCGCTGCACAGGAACTGCACGGCGCCATTAAGCTCGGTGATATCGCCGAAACGTCCCATCGGGGTTTTAGCAAGGACTTTCCTGCTGCGCTCGGTGAGACTGCCGTCGGGATTGATGAGTACGGCACGGTTTTGGTCGCCTATGAAAAAGCCCGGAGCGATGGCGTTTACCCGCACGCCTTCGCCGAATTTCAGCGCCATCTCCTGCGCCATCCACTGCGTGAAGTTGCTTATGCCTGTTTTGGCCACCGAATAGCCGGGCACGCGGGTTATGGCCGAATAGGCCGCCATGGAGGAGACGTTTATTATACATCCGCTCTTTTGCCTGGCCATTACCCTGCCGAACATCAGCGACGGATAGACCGTACCGTTGATATTCAGGTTCACGACCTTTTCCCAATCCCCGATATTCATGTCGAATACGGACTTGTCTTCGGATATGGTACCCCCCGGCGTGTTTCCCCCGGCTATGTTGAGCAGTATGTCCACGCGCCCCCATTTCGCCACCACTTCGCGCGACATCTGCTCCAGGCTCTCCATATCGAGCACATTCGCCACGACACCCATGACGTGCCCCGGAGCCAGATCGTCGAGCTCTCCGACACGGGCATTCAACTGTTCGGGACGTATGTCGGTGGCGACCACCAAGGCGCCCTCTTCGACAAAACTGCGTGCCAGACTTCCTCCGAGCACTCCTCCGGCGCCAGTGATGACGGCCACTTTGCCTTCGATACTGAATTTATTACCAGTCATGATATATTATATTATAGGTATGTCACTCGTAATTCTCATAATGATCCACCGTGGCCATAACGCCCGACATCTCGGCCAGGGCCTTCATGCGACCGATGAACGAGTATCCGGGGTTGAATCCGGATGCGCCTATGTCGTCGAGCATAAGAGGGCCGTGATCCACACGCATCGGCAGGGTGTCGTTCCACATTCCGGACGATGCACGCCGACGTTCCTCGGCGCGGAAAATTTTCACGAGTTCCACCAGATGTCCACGTCCCGACAGGTGGCCGCTCTCCATAAAGTCCCCGTTCGGCTTCACGGATGTCGAGCGCAGGTGTACGAAATGGGTACGCGGGGCGAATCTGTGCGCCATCTCCGGCACATCGTTGTGCATACCGGCACTGAGCGATCCGGCACAGAAAGTGAGGCCGTTGGCGGGATCGTCCACCGCACCGAGCACCCGTTCCATATCCTCTCCGCATGTGACTATGCGCGGCAGGCCGAGTACGGCAAAGGGCGGGTCGTCCGGGTGGATGCACATATTGACGCGGTTCTCTGCAGCCACGGGGATTACTCTTTCGAGAAAATATTTCAGATTCGCGTAAAGTGCCTCACGGTCGATCCCCTCATACAGAGAGAGTAACTTTTTGAATTTGGCAACGGGGTCGTTCTCCCTGCCCGTAAAGTTGGCATTGACAAAACGCTGCGTGACGACGATTATATTTTCGACCAACAGCTCTCTCTCCTTTTTCGTTATGGTGGCGGCCAGAGCAGCCACGGCGTCGAGTTCGGCAGGAGTATAGTCGCTCTCCGCATTTTTACGTTCGAGTATGTATAGGTCGAAATAGGCGAAACGCACCTTGTCGAAGGCCAGTGTGAAGGTTCCGTCGGGCAGCGGGCGCATCAGGTCGGTGCGTATCCAGTCTATGACGGGCATGAAGTTATAGCAGACGGTGTGTATTCCCGCCCTGCCCAGATTGCGTAGCGATGCCTTGTAGTTCTCGATAAGCCGGTCGCGATCCGCTCCTCCGTATTTTATCGCCTCGCTCACGGGAAGACTCTCGACCACCGACCATCGCAGGCCGGCGGCGTTTATGTCGTCACGGTAAGAGGCTATTGCATCGTAGCTCCACACCTCTCCTCCGGCCACACCGGGCAGACTCGAAACTATGCCTTCCACTCCGATTTGACGCAGATCGCCGAGTGTTATCACGTCGTCCGAGCCGAACCATCTCCATGTTTTTTCCATAAAAACGTGTTTTATTTCGGCAAATGTACTCGCCGCTGCTGGGGCGCCATGCAATAAAAATACAAAATATGTGTACTATTTTGCTACCCTGTCCCGATCATAAACGATACTTTTGTGAAAAACTCACAGGACGACACGATGAAAAGATTCACACTATTGGCAGCGGCATTTATCTCTGTCTGTTACGGCCGGGCGTATGCACAGCAAAGCGACCGTGAATACTGGATCGAAGAGATGGTGCGTATGGCCGAACCGGTGGTACGCAATTTGAGTGAGAACACCCTGCGGGAAAATATACCCGTCGGGCGTTCATCCTCCGCACAGAACTCTTCCCGCGAGTTCGTGACCCACATGGAGTCGGTCGGGCGTACATTTGCCGGGATAGCCCCATGGCTCGAATTGGGGCCCGATCCCACGCCCGAGGGGGTGTTGCGTGCGCGTTTTATAGAGATGAGCCGCCGCGCTATAGCCAACTCTGTCGACCCTTTGTCGCCCGACTACTTCGACAGCCACGCCACGCGCCAGATATTGGTGAACAGCGCATTCTTGATCCAGGGAATGCTGCGTGCGCCGAAACAACTGTGGGAAGGTTTGGACGACACCACCAAAGAGCGGCTTTTGGCACAGTGGCGCACCACCCGCACCATGAAACCCGGCAACAATAATTGGCTGCTCTTCTCAGCCATGGTCGAGTGTGGTCTGCGGGTCTTCGGTGGCGAATGGGAGTTCGAGCGTGTGCGTCATGCGGTGGATTCCCATAAAAAGTGGTATGTGGGTGACGGGATTTATGGCGACGGAGAGGTTTTCCATCTGGACTACTACAACAGTTTTGTGATACATCCGATGCTTATGCAGGTACTCGAGGTGGCACACGGCCACACCGGCGAGTTCGCCGAACTTATTCCGGCACATCGCCTGCGCATGCAACGTTATGCCCAAATACAGGAGCGGATGATAGCGCCCGACGGTACTTATCCCTTGGTAGGACGGTCTATAACCTACCGCCTCGGAGCCTTTCAGGTGCTTGCACAGGCGGCGCAGACCAAAATGCTACCGGCTCCGTTGAGCGAAGGCGGTGTCAGAGCGGCACTCACGGCGGTTATACGCAAACAGATGGATTTTCCGGGCACATACGACGGCGACGGATGGCTCACCATAGGCGTATGCGGCGAACAACCCGAATTGGGAGATTCGTACCTGTCGACACCGTGTCTATATCTGGCCTCTCTGGTCTTCCTGCCGTTGGGTCTTCCCGCGGACGACACGTTTTGGACCTCGCCCGCCGAAGAGTGGACATCTGTAAAAGCCTTTTCGGGCGGCGATGCCCCGATAGATAAATTTCTTAAAGAATGAAAAAACTTGCGATACTGTTTTTAGCCCTCCTCCCGTTGTCGCTTTCGGCTCAAAGCGACAGGGAGTATTGGGTCGGGACACTGATGAAAATATCGGATCCCGTGCTGTTGAACATGAGCCGCGGCGAGCTACGAAAGAATATGCCCGTGGAGACGATAACAGGCCAGCTCATCCCGTCCAACGCCCGGACGACCCATTTGGAGGCGCTGGGAAGGCTGCTATGCGGCATAGCCCCGTGGCTGGAACTGGGCGCCGAGCAGTCGGCCGAAGGAGAACTTCGTGCACGCTGCACCGAACTCCTGATAAAGTCCATCGACCACGGATTCGACCCCGCTTCCGCCGACTATCTCAACTTTACCGTCACCCGCCAGCCGCTGGTGGATGCGGCATTCTTTTGTCAGGGATTATTGCGTGCGCCGGTACATGTGTGGGGTGCTTTGAGCGAACATACGAAAGAACGCATTGTGAGCGAGATGAATAACATTCGCAAGATAGTGCCTGTGGAGAGTAACTGGCTTCTTTTTTCGGCCATGGTCGAGGCGGCTATGCTCGAATTCACGGGCGAATGGAATCCCGCCCCCGTGGAATATGCCCTGAAACGTTTCAAGGAGTGGTATGCCGGAGACGCATGGTACGGTGACGGTCGGGAGCTACACATGGACTACTACAACAGCTTTGTGATACATCCCATGTTAATGGACATACTTGCCGTAGTGCAGCGTCATGGCAAGGGAGAGGAGGAGTTGTATGAGGCGGAAAAGATACGCTTTATGCGTCATGCCGGACAGTTGGAGAGACTGGTTTCGCCCGACGGGGCATATCCCGTGCTGGGGCGCTCCATAACCTATCGTTTCGGTTCGTTCCAGGTGCTGTCGCAGGCAGCCCTTCTCGGATTGCTGCCGGCCGATGTCTCTCCCGCGCAGGCACGGTGCGCCCTGACGGCGGTGATAAAGAGGCATCTGGCCGTCGAAGGCAATTTCGACGACAACGGGTGGCTGACCCTCGGATTCGCCGGACACCAGCCTCAGCTGGCCGAAAGATACATCTCGACAGGCAGTCTCTATCTGTGTGCCGCGGTGTTCCCCGCTTTGGGACTTGCTCCGCAGCACGAGTTCTGGAGCGCTCCTTTTTCGCCGTGGAGCGGCCTTCGCGCCTGGAGCGGCGAAAGGGATGTGCGATTGGATAAAGCCATTAAAAACTAAATAAACCCTTATGAAAAAACTGTTTTTTCTCTTCTTTCTGCTCCCGACCGTCGCCGCGGCACAGTCCGGATACAGTGGCTCCATGGACAAAACCGATGTGAATAGAGTGTGCAACGCCGTGGCATATTGGCAGATAGCCAACCATCACAAAGTTAAGCACAATCCTCTCGACTGGACCAACGGCGCTCTCTACCGCGGTATGGTAGAGTGGGCAAAAACGAGCGGTAACGACGACTTCAACGATTTCGTGGTCAATATCGGTCGCCGGCACGGCTGGAACATGTGGAACCGCCCCTACCACGCCGATGACATAACCGTCGGTCAGGCGTTCATCGAGCTTTACAGGATACACGGTGAGCCGCAAATGATGCGTCCCGCCATGGAGCGTGCCTTTTGGGTGGCGAGCCATCCCTCGCAGGCACCACTGCTCAAGACAGATCCCCTGGGCAAAGATGAGCGTTGGTCATGGTGCGATGCGCTGTTTATGGCTCCGCCGGTCTACGCCGTCCTCTACACCATGACGGGCGAGAGGGTCTACCTCGACTACATGAACTCCGAATACAAAGTGTGCGTCGATTCGCTTTACGACAGGGAGGCGGGACTATTTTACCGCGATGTCAAACGCAAACCCCTGCGTGAACCCAACGGCGCAAAACAGTTTTGGGGACGCGGCAACGGATGGGTGTTCGGGGGTCTGCCACTCATAATATCCAATCTGCCTGCCGACGAACCTTCGCGTGAATACTACATAGACCTTTTCCGCCGGATGGCCGTCCGGTTGCTCAAGTTGCAGGATGCGGACGGTGCATGGCATTCGAGCCTGCTCGACACAGAGAGCTATCCCCTGCCCGAGAACAGTGCGTCTGCATTTTTCTGCTACGGTTTCGCCTGGGGCATAAACAACGGATACCTTTCGCCGGATGACTACAAGCCTGCTTTGGAGAGGGGTTGGGGGTCATTGGTGTCGGCGGTGAGCGACGAAGGCCGATTGGGATACATACAGCCTGTAGGCGCGGCTCCCAAAGCCACCGGAATCGAGGCTACCGACGTATACGGTGTCGGGGCATTCCTGCTTGCCGGGAGCGAAATATTCCTTATGTCCTCCCCTCGGTGAGAACGGCGGGAACTGTAAGATGGAAGTTGATGCCGGGCATATTTCCAGGGAGAAAAAAAAGTTCTCGAATTGCTATGTCAATATGAATTTTTCACTATTTTTGTATGCCTCATTGCATCAAGTTTTTTTATTATTTACAGGGACATTATTCGGGAAATGTTGTGAAAATACGGAAAATCGGGTACATGCAAGTTTTACGGGCAGGAAGATTCCGTACTTGTTTACAAAGACGTGTAGGGACAGATGTAGGACTATCGGCGATGAAATTGAGCGTAAGTTGTTGATATGTGGCCTCTATCAATCTTTTTCAACGAAGAGGAGTATTAATTTCAGAAAGATGGCAGGAGGGCTGCCACTAAACTAAAGAGCGGCGGAACAGTCTGCCATTAAACTAACGACGGGGACGGAATGCCGAGACTTTTCATCATAGCGGGCTGCAACGGGGCAGGAAAGACGACGGCTTCGTACACCATGATGCCCGAAATGCTGGAGATGTCGGAGCTTGTGAACGCCGACGAGATCGCAAAGGGTCTGTCGCCTTTCAATCCCGACAGCGTGGCGATACAGGCCGGAAAGATAATGCTGATGAGGGTGAGGGAGCTTATCGG
>QMCE01002272.1_pt1 | contig 16954 bp, 12 predicted proteins | sample 1821851 | NCBI WGS metagenome assembly QMCE01 (sample SAMN09453174, study PRJNA476694) | Termite gut metagenome, whole genome shotgun sequencing project. | isolation source: worker | host: Odontotermes sp. | place: South Africa:Pretoria | collected 2016-01-28
TTTTCCGCCGAAGCCGTTTGTTTCGAACTTTTCGGCAAAGTAAAGCGTTCCGCCGCCGATATGCAAGCTATTTCCGATAAACACGGTCGAAAAACCGACGAAACGGACATAAACGCCGCCCGAGACCCGACCAATGCGTCATATCGCCCGACGAAAAAAGCGCGGAATAAAGTTCCGCGCTTTTTTTCATCGGACAGTTTAGTTTTGCGTAGCTTATTCTTAATTATTAATTAACTTCGCTGCGCTTGTTTTCCTCCTTCGCGCCTCAGCCATTCGAGCAAGCTCGATGGCCTTCGGCTTGGCGTCGGTTCTTAATTGACTACACAAGCCCCGAGAATCCCATGAAGGCCATGGCGAGGATCCCCGCAGTGATGAGGGCGATGGGGGTGCCGCGCAGTGATTTGGGGACGTCGTCGAGCTCCAGCCGTTCGCGAATGCCGGCGAAGATTACCAGCGCGAGGGCGAAACCGATGGCGGTGGCGAATGCGAACGTCACCGACTGCAACAGGTTGTACTGCTTCTGTACCAACAGGATAGCCACACCCAACACCGCGCAGTTAGTGGTGATGAGCGGCAGGAAGATACCCAACGCCTGATAGAGCGCGGGGCTCACCTTCTTGAGCACGATCTCCACCATCTGCACCAGAGCGGCGATCACCAAAATGAACACGATGGTCTGCATATACTCTATCCCCAACGGCACAAGCACATAGTACTGAAGCAGATAGGCCACCAACGAGGCGATCGTGACGACGAAGATCACCGCCGCGCCCATACCCATAGAGGTAGACACCTTGTTCGACACCCCGAGGAACGGGCAGATGCCGAGGAACTGAGCGAAAACCACGTTGTTTACGAAGATCGCCGAAATTATTATCAGAATGTATTCCATGATCCAAACTGTTTATCGACCGGGCGCGTTTACCTGATCTTTGCCGTTAATTTATTGAACATCACCATCAGATAGCCCAACACGAGGAACGCTCCGGGTGCCAGCACGAATATCAGCATCCCGTCGCCCGTGATGAACTTCTGACCGAAGATCGCCCCGCTGCCCAACATCTCGCGCACGGCCCCCACGAGGGTCAGCGCCAAAGTGAACCCGAGGCCGGTGCCGATGCCGTCCAACGCCGAATCGACCACTCCGTTCTTGGCCGCGAACCCTTCCGCACGCCCGAGGATGATGCAGTTCACCACGATGAGCGGGATGAATACCCCCAACGCACCGTAAAGCCCCGGCAACCACGCCTTCATGCACAGCTCGACTATCGTCACGAACGCGGCGATGACCACGATGTACGACGGGATGCGCACCTTGGACGGTATGAGGTTCTTGATGAGCGAGATAACGATGTTAGACATGATCAGCACCGCCATCGTGGCAGCACCCATGCCAGCACCGTTGATCGCCGATGTCGTCGTGCCGAGGGTCGGGCACATGCCCAACATCAGCACGAACGCGGGGTTGTTCTTCAGTATCCCCGATAGTATGATCTTCGATTTATTCATAATCTATTTCTTAATTATCTCCCTCGCCTTTCCCTGCGCGTTGCTGCGCAACACTGTCGGGTCTCGGTCGCTAATTATTTGCTGCGCAAAGAATTCGTAATTTTTAATTTTTAATTTATTGCTTCCGTCGCTCCGGTCGTTGCGTCTGCTTGCGTGGTGGCTCCGGTCGCGGCATCGGCTTTTCCGCCGCCCGTCTGTTCCATCATGGCGTTGAATGCGCGGGCTACGGCGTCGATGTAGGCGCGCGAAGTGATCGTGGCGGCGGTCAGTCCGTCCACCTCGCCGCCGTCTTTGCGCACCGCGAGGTTCATCTCCGACGGGTTGCGCCCCTCGAAACTCGCCAGCAGGGGATTGCCCTCAGCCGCCATCTTGTCGCCGAGGCCGGGGGTCTCCTTGTGCTCCAACACCTTCACGGCGCGAACCTTGCCGTCGGGGGTGAAACCGACCATCAGTTTGAACTCTCCCGAAAAGCCGTTGTTGGTGGCGGTCTCGACGGCATAGCCGACAGTCTCGCCCGAAGCGGTGGCGGTGTGGACTGTGACGGCAATTCCGTCCAGGGTGAGTTCGGTTGCCGAAGTGGCCTCGAACGCGGGCAACACCTCGCCGAGGGCCGCAGTTTTGTTGGCCTCGACGGCTGCGGCGATCGGCTCTTCGGTGATCTTGTAGATGTAGCCGACCCCGGAGGCGGCGACCAACGAGATGCCTCCGAGGACGAGCACCATATTTATAAGCGAATTCTTCATTTTCGACCCAAAATTGCTGTTATTTGACGCTTTTTTACTATCTGCGCGGCTGCGATCTCGCTGTTGTTTCGCGGCTTTTTGCTGTTTGCGCGGCTGCGATCGCTGTTGTTTCGCGGCTTTTTGCTGTTTGCGCGGCTGCGATCTCGCTGTTGCTTCGCGGCTTTTTCTATCGTTTGGTGTGTCCGAAATGTGCCGGTTTCACATATTTGTCGATCAGCGGCACGAGCGCGTTCATTATCAAAATGGCGAACGACATACCTTCGGGGTAGGCCCCCCACAGTCGTATAATGATGGTTATCAAGCCGATACCGACACCGAAGATGATGCCTCCCTTGCGGGTCATGGGCGACGTGGCATAGTCGGTGGCCATGAACAGCGCACCCAACAGCGCCCCCCCCGTGAGCAGATGGAACATGGGCGGCATGTAGCTGTCGGGCGCTATAAACCAGAGAGTTGCGCAGAAAACAGCCATCGTCCCCAAGACCGCCACGGGTATGTGCCAACTGATGACGCGGCGGAAAAGCAGGTACAAACCGCCGAGGATGAGCGCGACGGCAGCAACTTCACCGAACGAACCGCTCTTGAAGCCGACGAGTAAGTCGTTGATATTCAGTTGCTCCATCACGTCGGCCACCGAGCCACCGCCTTTCAGTGTCCCCTTCGCAAGCGCCAACGGAGTTGCACCCGTCGCCGCATCGGCACCCGCGAGCGTCGTCACAGCCGGAAAAGAGGTCATCTGCACCGGGTAGGCGATCAGCAGGAACACACGCCCCACCAGCGCCGGATTGAACGGGTTCTTGCCCAACCCCCCGAAGGTCATCTTTGCAACGCCGATAGCCACGAAAGCGCCCAGCATCACCAGCCAGAGCGGAATTTCGGGCGGCAGGTTGAAAGCCAACAGCACCCCCGTCACAACTGCCGAAAGGTTGCCGATGGTCGCCGGGCCCTTGATCAGAAACTTCTGTATCAGCCACTCGAACACCACGCACGAAGCAACAGACAACACAGTGATGGCCAGTACGTTCCATCCGAAAACCCACACCGAAACAGCCAGCGCGGGCGCCAGGGCAATGAGCACGTCTCCCATGATGCCCGTCGTCGAACGCTTCGAAAAAACGTGCGGCGAGGGCGAGATTATCAGTTTGTTATTCATACAACTTACAAATTAGCAGTTTAGTCGGGCACGGATGATCTTGTTCACTTCGGTCTTGCCGAGGCGGATCCAGTCCAAAAGCGGGATGCGCGCGGGGCAGGTGTAGGAGCAACTGCCGCACTCGATGCAATCGACCACGACCCCCGTTTCGGCCTCGGCCCACATTTGCTTCTGCGAAAGGCGGCCCAACAGGTAGGGTTCGAGCCCCATCGGGCAGACAGTCACGCACTTACCGCATTTGATACAGCCGGTCTCGGTGTATCGCGCGGCCTCGCGGGCACTCACGACGAGGATGCCCGAAGTGCCCTTGGTGACGGGAGCGTCGGGGTTCGACATCGCGCGCCCCATCATCGGGCCTCCGCCGATAACCTTCACAGGCTCAGCGCTCTGGATCCCTCCCGCAGCCTCGATCAGCGCCGAAGCGGGAGTGCCGATGCGGGCGAGGAAGTTCGACGGTTTGGCGATATCCTTGCCCGTCACCGTCACCACCCTCTCTATGAGGGGTTTGTTCTTCTGCACCGCCTCGTAGACAGCCAACGCCGTGCCCACGTTCTGCACCACGCAGCCCACGTCGATGGGCAGTGCGCACGAAGGCACCTCGCGCCCCGTGACCGCCTTGATGAGCTGTTTTTCGCCACCCTGCGGGTATTGCACTTTGAGCGGAACTATCTCGATGTGAGGCAGTCGGCGCACAAGCGTGCCCGCCAACTGCCGCAGGTGGGCGATCGCGTCGGGTTTGTTGTTCTCGATGCCGATATAGGTCTTCTCCACCTCCAGCGCGCGAGCGAGCAAGCCCACGCCCACGAGCACCTCCGCACCCCGTTCGAGCATCACGCGGTGGTCGCTCGTCAGGTAGGGTTCGCACTCCACGCCGTTGATTATCAGCACCTCGGCCTTTTTGCCCGGGGGAGGGGAGAGCTTCACCTGGGTGGGGAACGTCGCGCCGCCCATGCCCACTATACCGGCGGCGGCGATCTTTGCCACTATCTCTTTTGCGTCGAGCGTGCATTCGGTCTCCAACTTCGCAGAGCGGTCGATCTCGGGCGCCCATTCGTCGCCCTCCACGGCGATCGTCACGCTCATCACCTTGATACCCGAAGCGTTAGGCACAGCCTCGATAGCCGTCACCGTACCCGAAACGGGCGAGTGGACGGCCGACGAAACGAACCCTCCGGCTTTGGCTATGAGTTGGCCGGCGAGCACCTTGTCGCCCTTAGCCACCTCGGCCACGGCAGGAGCGCCGATGTGTTGCGAAAGCGGCACCACAACACTCTGTGGCAACGGCAATACCTCGATCGCCGACCCGGCGCTCAGTTTGTTTTCGGGGGGGTGTATACCACCTTTTGGGAATGTTTTCATCGTATATCGGTTGGTTTCCGTGAAAATCAGCCGTCTGCGGCCTTGTCATCGGAAATTCCTGCGGTCATGTACGTTTAGTACACTCCCTTGAAATTCCCTCGACAGCGTTGCATACGACCCATTTTGACGAAAACTGTTATTTTTCACTTGATTCTTTTCGCGGTGGGAAGTTGGTCTCGACGATCGCTCCGGTCGGGCATTCGGCCACGCATTTGCGGCACAAACGGCACTTGACGGGGTCGATGTAAGCAAGGTTGGATTCCATCGCGATAGCCTCGAACGTACACACCTTCACGCACTTGCCGCAACCGATGCAAGCCGCAGCACACGCCTTGCGCGCAACGGCCCCTTTGTCCCTGTTGATGCACGACACGAACACGCGGCGCGATTTGGGCCCCTTGCGCCTCAACTCGATCACGAGTTTCGGGCACGCCTTCACACACTTGCCGCAAGCGGTGCACTTATCGTCGTCCACCTCGGGAAGCCCCGTCTGCGGGTTCATCCGGATAGCGTCGAAAGTACACACCGCCACGCAGTCGCCCTGTCCCAAACAGCCGAACGAGCATCCCGTTTCGCCAGCATAGGTCGCAGCCTCTACGGCGCACGAACGCGCCCCGTCGAACACGCTCAGCCGGGCGCGGACAGCGGTTCCGTCCTCCCTCAGGGCGCACGAACCGGCGCAGCGCACGACAGCCACCTCAGGGTCGCGCTCAGCAGCAGCCTTGCCGAGAAACCCGCTCACCGACTTCATGCAATCGGCGCCGCCCACGGGGCAGTACAAAGCCGAAATGTCGTCCTGCACAACCAGAGCGTCGGCCATGCCCCGGCATCCCGGGTAGCCGCAAGCGCCGCAATTCGCACCGGGAAGCATAGCCTCCACGGCGTCGATGCGCGGGTCTTCGTAGACCTTGAAGCGCTGCGCCACCAGGTAGAGCACAATGGCCAGAAATACCCCTAAAGCGCACAGGGATATGATGGTATAGAATAAAACACTCATATTTTACGGATTTTGAAAACGATCTCTTTCTCGATGCGGCGGCGGAAAAGCCACAGCACCACATAATATAAACACATCACGCCCAACGACGAAAGTCCCGCGACCACCTCGCCCCAGCCCAGACGGGTGGCAAGGAGCAGCCCGCCCAACAATATGAAAAAGGGAATGATGTAGGCGTAGACCGCCGCCTTCATTCCCATAACTTCCGAAACCCCGATCATCACCTCCTCGCCCACGGAGTAGTATTGCGCATTGGGTTCCCACACGGTCACGAAGCGTTTGTCGCCATCCTCGACGCCGCACAACCCCTTGGCCTTGCACTCCGAGCAGGCGCTCTCGGTCACGAACTCAACCTCGACGACCTTCTCACCGACCTCGCTTACGACACCCTTATGCTCCAGCAACTTTGCCATCAAAAATCTTGAACCCTTAATTTTTAATTCTTAATTTTTAATTGATCAAAGTCCGTATCCGCCGTATTTGTTGGTGAGGGGCATGATGAACTCCTTGCCCAGCGGGGCGGTCGAGAGCCTGAAAACGGGGCACCCCTGCCGACGCTTGTATTCGTTGCGCAGCAGCATCTCGTGCACCCGCATCACCGTGGTGGCGTCGAAACCGGCGTTGATGATCTCCTCGCGGTGCTGCCCCTTCTCGATCATGCGGTAGAGAATGGCGTCCAACACCTCATAAGTGGGCAGGCGGTCGGAGTCGCGTTGCCCCGGATGAAGCTCCGCCGAGGGCTCCTTGAGCAGTATGTTCTCGGGGATCACCCCGCCGCGCACCTTGTTGATGTAGCGGGCAAGGTCGTATATCTCGCTTTTATAGAGGTCGCCCGCGATGGAGATCGCGCCGATAGTGTCGCCGTAAAGAGTGCCGTAGCCCACCGCGCTCTCGCTCTTGTTGGAGCAGTTGAGCACCGTGTGGCCCCATTTGTTGGACAACGCCATCAGCATCACCGCACGGATGCGCGCTTGGATGTTCTCCTCGGTCGTGTCGAAGCGTGTGCCGCCCAAAACGGGGAGCATGGTCTCGGTGATAGCCTTGTAGGCCTCGGTGATGGGGATCACGTCGTAGGCCACACCCAAACGTTCGGCCATCTCCACGGCGTCGTCCACCGAGTGCTCGGTCGAGAACTGCGAAGGCATCATCAGCAGGCGGATGTTATCCCTGCCCAGCGCCTCCACCGCCATCGCCGCCACCACAGCCGAGTCGATGCCGCCCGACATGCCGAGGCACGCCCTGGTGAAACCGTTCTTGCGGAAATAGTCGGCCAGGCCCATCTTCATGGCGTGGAACACGTTGGCCGTCTTGTCCTGCGGCGGAACCTCGACGGTGGGCGAACCTGCCGAAGTATCGACGATGCGCATATCCTCCTCGAAGTTTTTAAGCAGGCAGAGAGCCTCGCCCTTGGCGTTGAACGCACCCGACGAACCGTCGAACAGGATGTCGGTCTGGCCGCCCACCTGATTGACATAGACCACCGGACGACCCGCCGAATAGGCCACGCGGCTGTAAAAATCGTATCGCCTCTCGACTATGCCGCGACTGTAAGGGTGCGCGGTCAGACTTATTATAATGTCGATGTTGGGGGAAAAGTCGTTGTCGCCGGTGATATCCTCGCCCACGGCCACGGCCACCTTCTCGCCCGCGATGCGCAGGTTTTTGATCCCCTTGCCCGCCGAAACATAAGGTTTCTCCTCGCGCGAGAGCACGAGCCGTTTGCTGACGAAGTGTTCTATCCGGCGGTTGTGGATATAGGCCGCGCCGCTCACAGTCCCTTCCTCGCCCTGAAGCGGCAGCCCCACGAGCACCGAAATGTCGTCGCAATGCGAAGCTATCTCCACCAAAGCCTCCTCCGCAGCCTCCAAATAGGTGTATTTGCGCAGAAGGTCGAAGCCGGGAGTGCCGCTGATGGCCCCTTGGGCAAAAACAACGAGATCGGCGCCGAGCGACTTGGCAGAGGCGATATTTTCGATGATCTTGAGTTTGTTACCCTCGAAATCACCGATGGTATAGTCGAGTTGACAGACAGCTATCTTCATGACGCCGCAAAGGTACAACAAAAAATTATGGTGGTAGCTATTGCGGAAAACAAAATTTCTCTCTATCTTTGCACCCGTCTTTTTTCGAGAAAGCCGGTACCATAGCTCAGTTGGTAGAGCAAAGGACTGAAAATCCTTGTGTCCTTGGTTCGATTCCGAGTGGTACCACCCCGGGCCGAAGAGATGAAGCCCGAAAATCAGCGACTTACGAAAGTGGGTCGCTTTTTTGTTGTGGGTTGAGGGTGGTTTTACTCATGCGTACTTGCTGGGGCTGACACCGAACTGCTCCTTGAAGCTGGTCGAAAAGTGCGACAGGGTGCTGAATCCGGTACGGTCGGCGACTTCCGAGATATTCAATCGTCCTTCGCGCAACAACTCCGCCGCGCGGTTCAGGCGATAGGTCTTGAAAAACAGGTTGGGATTGGTGCCCGTCAGCCCCTTCACCTTGTAATAGAACTTGGTGCGTGAAATTTTCAGCGCGTCGGTCATCAGGCCTATATTGAGCTCAGAGTTGCCCAACTCCTCCTCCATCAGACGGTAAAGATCGGTCATGAACGCCTTGTCGTAGGGCGAGAGGGCGTTTTTGTCCAGTTTGTCGGCGTGGGTTTGGTGGGCCAGCAGGCTGCGCACGTTTTCGCGATTTTTCAATAGCGATTTCAACAGTGCGAGCAGGTACGCGGGGTCGAACGGTTTGGTGACATAAGCGTCGGCGCCCGCGTCGAGCCCCTCCACCTGGTTCTCGACGTCGATCTTGGCGGTCACCAGCACCACCGGAATGTGGCAATGCGACGGCTCGTTCTTGATCGTCCGGCACAATTCGTAACCGCTCACAAGCGGCATCACCACGTCGCTGAGTATCAGATCGGGGGCCTCTTCATCGACTATTCGCAGGGCGCTCTCCACGTCGAAACGGTTGATGACCCGGTACGATGGGGCCAGCAGTGTGGCCAGATAGTGGCCTATTTCGGTGTCGTCGTCCACCACCAGAATAGTCGCCTTACCCTCGGCGGCGGGGGTCTCGGCGGCGGGGGTCCCGGCGGTTTTCACTACGGGTACGGCAATGGGAAACACGTCGCTTTGGCTCTCCTCTTTCGCCACTCGCTCCTCGGTCGGGTAGAATTCGTCGCCGGTGGGCAGGACGAGGGTGAATGTGGCCCCACAGTCGGGGTTGTTCGATGCCGTGATGTCGCCGTGGTGCAGCCGGGCCAGACGCCGGGCGTAGTAGAGCCCGATGCCTGTGCCCATTTGGTGGGTGTTGGTGTCGGAGTCGATCACCTGATAATAACGCTCGAAGATCCGTTCGAGTTCGTTCGCAGGAACTCCCCGTCCGGTGTCGGCCACGGTAACGGTCATCCGGGCGCGGCTGTGGTCGAGCGATATGCGGATGCGCCCTCCTTCGGGCGTGAACTTCATGGCGTTCGACAGCAGGTTGCCCATGATCTTGTCGAACTTGTCGCCGTCGAGCCATGTGATGAATGCGTCTTCGAGACCGGAGGTTTGTATATCTATATGTTTGTTTGCGGCGTTGATGCGGAAAATGTCGGTGATGGAGGCGAGGGCCGAAACCGCATCGGTGCGGCTGACGCGAAGGCGCAGCGCATCGCCCTCCAGCTTGTTGAAGTCCATCAGTTGATTGACGAGTTTCAGCATTCGGTCTACGCTCCTCCGAACGATCACGAGCAGTTTGCGGCTCTCCGGCGGAAGGGTTTCGTCGGCGCAGAGCAGGGCCACCGGGCCCGAGATCACGGTGAGCGGGGTGCGAAACTCGTGCGACACATTGGCGAAGAAGCTCATATTGACGCGGTTGAGCTCGGCTGCGCGACGCTCTCTGCGAGTTCTGGCGTAGAATCGGCCTACGAAAAACGTGAGCACACCGAAGACCGACAGGTATCCCAGCACGGCGGGCCAACTCGCCATCGGTGCGGGGTAGATCCTCACGCGCAGAGAGTTTTCGGCCTCGATGCGGGTGCCCTCGCTGTCGGACACACGAACGCGAAAGGTGTAGCGTCCCGAAGGCAGGTTCGAGTAGTACGCTTCGCGCACAGAGCCTGCATCGAGCCAATCGGAGTCGAACCCCTCCATGCGGTAGAAGTACCTCACGCGGTCGAACTCGCTGTAATCGAGGGCGGCAAAGGATATGAAGAACGAATCCTGGTCGTGTTTCAACCGGACATCCTTGCTGTATGCCAGCGGACGCGGGCTTTCGTTGCCAACGCGCAGGTTTTCAAAAACGAGCGGGATCGTACGCACCGGATCGGCGTCGGAGGAGTTGAAAAATGTCAATCCGTGGGTGCCGCCGAATATGAGCGACCCGTCGGGAGTGCGGTGCGAGGCGCGTTCGTTGAACTGGTTGCCGCCCGTGCCGTCGCTGCGGAAGTAGTTCACCGTGCGGCCGCTCTCAGGGTCGAGTTTACTGAGCCCGAACAGCGTGCCCACCCAGATGTGGCCATCGTCATCCTCCTCTATGGAGCACACCTCGGGCGAGGCGATACCGGGAAAGTGGGCCGTTGTGCCGGAGGAGCGCGACCAGCGGTAAAGCCCGTTGAAAAACGCACCGAACCAGACATCGCCCCGCGAATCCTCCATCACGGCCGTGGGGACGAAGAGCGGATGCACCAGCAAGGGGATTATCGCGACGGAGTCTGTGACGGCGCCCGAGTGGTCGATCAGAACGGGGTTGTTGGCGAACGAAGCGACGAGTATCCGGCCATCCGACAGTTCGCGGATCTGGTTGGTGAACATCGTTCCGCGCGGGTAGACCGTCACCGGGCTGAAATTTTGATCGCCGCGCCTCAGCACATAATCTGGATCGGCAGCCAAAACGCCCTCTCCAACACGGCGCGGCCGTTCGCGAAACGGCATTTGAAAACCATGTTCCATTCGGCGATCAGCCACACGAAGCCGTCGTTGTCGGCAAACACACCCATGATGCGGTTTTTCACATGGCCGCCCGTCATCCCCGAAAACGACGAGGTGTCTACGCTCATTATCGTTCGGCTGCCCGCCTCGTACACCGACACCCCTGTCTCGGGCGAGACAACCCACAGATTTCCGTCGCTGTCGCTCTCTATGGCGGTGACGGAGTGGTCTTCGAAGTAAGAGTGGAGGTAACTGTTGGAGTTGAAGCGCTTCTCATAGCTGTATATCACCTTGAACCCGTGGTCTGACGAGCCGAGCCAAAGGTTCTTTTGCGAGTCGGAGAATATGGTGGTGACGGCAAACTCGGGCGCGGTGAACGGAAAGCCATCTTCGGAGGCCGAGGTCACTGTCCTGCGATCGAAATCGTAGAGGAACAACCCCGTCGTCGAGTTGATGAGCAGCGAACTCTCGGAATATGGCGCGATAAGGGTTATCACGCTTTTCAGCAGAGTCGGATGGCGCTCGATCGAGGGGCAAACGGGGATGAACGCCCCCAGCCGCGTGTCGAAGATCGACAGCCGCTCGCCCGAAACCAACCACAGCAACCCTCCCGGCTGCATCCACGAATAATGTACCGCATCGTCTACCTTCCACTCGTTTTCCAACCTGAACGAGACGGGATCCCAGCGGCGGATAGTGTGTGCCCCCATAGTCCACAGTTTGCCCGCCGGGTCTGCAAAAACGCGGGTGTTGTAGAGGCGGTCGGCGTCGAAGTCGCGGATCGCGACACGAAAATGGCCCGAAGCCTCGTCCCAAACGCACAACTCGTTCACCATGTTCGCGAACACGCGGCCCGACCCGTCCTCCACTATCTGCACCACATATTGCGACGAACTCTCTACCGTTACGCGCGAAAAGGTGTCGTTCTCGACATAGAGGTTTATGCCGTTGCGCGTGCCCACCCACAGACGTCCGCGCGAGTCGCGCAACATACATGAAATTTGGTCGTGCCCGAGGCTGAGCGAGTCGTCCGGCGTCTTGAAATATTGATGGAACTCGCGCGACGTGTATTTGTTCAGGCCCCTCATCGTGCCTATCCACACATGCCCCAGATCGTCCTCGGCGAACGAGGTGACGGTTTGGTTCGACACATCGGTCGAGATCGTTCGGGCCTTCGCCGGGAGGGGCGCACAGAGTAACGCCCATAAAAACAGCAGGGTCGGCAGCGCGTTTTTCATGATGCCAAGTTACGTTTTTTTCGCGACAAAACCGCCGTTTGAACTCTCGTGTAAATTTTTGGACGCTCACGAAAATCCCACTCCCTGTTTCCGCAAATTTTTGGGACGCAGGGGAAAGCCACCCTCGGGCACTTTTGATAACTTTGCATACCATCAACTCAAGCAATGACCTAACCTAAAAAACTACTTGCATGAAAAAATTGTTACTTCTTCTAACCCTGTTCTGTGCGGCCGTCGCACACGGGCAGAATCCCGGGCAGAACGCCGTCTCAGGACGTGTGACCGACTCGGCGGGCGAACCGCTCGTCGGCGCGATCGTCACCCGTGTCGGCACCGACAATGTCGCCGTCACCGATGCCGACGGGCGATTTACTATCACGGCGCCGCGCGGCGGGGTGCTTAGTGTCTCGATCATGGGCTACAAGACGGTCGAACACACCGTCGGCGACGGGCCGGTGGCCGTCACCCTGCTCGAAGACTCCACCCTGCTCGACGATGTGGTGGTCGTGGGCTACGGCGTGCAGCGCAAAAGCTCCGTCACCGGCGCCATATCACAGGTGAAGTCCGAAGATATGCAGAACCGCACCATCACACGTCCCGAACAGGCGCTTCAGGGTAAAACTGCGGGCGTACAGATCGTGCAGACATCCGGTGCGCCGGGCAAAGCCCCGCAGGTGCGTGTGCGCGGCTACAGCTCCAACAGCTCCTCCTCGCCCCTGTTCGTGGTCGATGGAGTGCGCATGGCCGACATAGGGGGCATCGACCCGAACGACATCTCGACCATGGAGGTGCTCAAGGATGCCGCCAGTGCGGCGATCTATGGCGCCGAAGCGGGCAACGGCGTCATTCTGGTGACCACGAAACGCGGACGTGCCGGATTTTCCAAGATCAGCTACGACTTCCAGCAAACGTGGCAAACCCTCGCGCGCGTTCCTCAAATGCTCAATGCCGAACAGTACATCGACTACATGACCGAAAGCGGCAACATGACCATGGTGGACATAATGAGCAAATGGAACGGCTCTACCAACACCTCGTGGGTCGATGAAACGTTCGAAACCGCAAGTATGCAGCGCCACAACATCGCCCTGGAGGGCGGCAACGATCGAGGCACATACTACCTTTCGTTGTCGAGCCTTAATAATAACGGTATCGTTCGCGGCGACGCCGATGTGTACAAGCGTCTCACGGCGACCATAAACGCCGACTACAGGATCAAACCGTGGCTCAAGGTGGGCACCACCAACCAGATCGAGAAATACGACGCGCGCTCCGTGAGTGAAAACAGCGAATACGGCTCCCTGCTCGCCGCCGTGATGCAGATCGACCCGCTCACCCCCGCCGTCTACGCTCCCGACGAGCTGCCCACCCACATGCGCAATGCGCTGAACAACGGCCGCACACTGCTGACCGACTCCGACGGCAACTACTACGCGGTGTCGCAGTTCTACGAATCGGAGCAGGTACACCCGATGATCATGCGCGACCGGACCACCTCCACCGCCGGAGGTTTCAACGTCAACGGCTCGATCTTCGGCGACTTCACTCCGCTGAAGGGGCTCACCGTCACCTCGCGGCTGGGCTACCGTCTGTCGGGGAGCAACAGCTCGAACTACGACCATCCTTTTTACGGCAACGCGATCCAAAGCCGCGACTGGGCGACCGTCAATTCCACCACCTCGAACAACATCTATTATCAGTGGGAAAATTTCGCGAACTACATGCGCACTTTCGGACGCCACGAGGTGGGCGCGATGGTGGGGGTGTCGTTCCAGAAGTCGCAAAGCAACTATACCAACGGTGGCCTGACGGCGAACGACGAACACGCGATCCTGAAGGACGACCCACTGTTCGGCTATCTCAACTACGCGGCGGCCTCGGCTACCCGCACCGTGGGCGGCGAGGAGACCTTCACTACCAAGAACTCCTACTTCGGCCGCCTGAGCTACAATTTCGACAACAAATACTTCCTCCAGGCCTCTCTTCGCGCCGATGCCGCCGACCTTGCCTACCTGCCTTTGCAGAACCGTTGGGGCTACTTCCCGGCTGTTTCGGCGGGATGGGACATCTCTCGCGAGAACTTTATGGAAAACACCAAAAGCTGGCTCCAGCAGTTGAAGTTCCGCGCCTCGTGGGGCCAGAACGGATCGTTGGCGGCTTTGGGAGGCTACATGTACAGCACCGACATGACCAGCGCGGGCAACTATCCTTTCGTGGGCGGCACCTCCTACGTTCTGGGCGCCCGTCCGGCGACTATGGGCAACAACGAACTCAAGTGGGAGACCTCCGAGCAGTTCGACCTCGGCCTCGACGCGATGTTCTTTAGCGGACGCCTCACCTTCAGCGTCGATTACTACGAAAAACGCACGAAAGACCTGTTGGTGGGGGGTACCACTCCGTCGCTTTCGATCGGCGGCGTGACTTCGGTGATCAACGCGGGCGACGTTCTCAATAAAGGTTTCGAGTTCGAGCTCGGTTGGAACGACCACATCGGCGACTTCCGCTACGGAGTGCGCGGAGTGATGGCGACGCTGAAAAACGAGGTGACATATCTCGACAAATCGCTCACCCGCATCAACGGCACCAACTTCCACACCTACCCGGTGTCGTTCTTCGAGCAGGGCTATCCGGTCTACTACTTCCGGGGCTACAAGGTGACCGACGTGGACGACGCTACGGGCAATCCCGTGTTCGCCGACCTTGTGGAGGATGGGGTGATCAACGACGACGACAAGGTATACATCGGCGACGCTATTCCCGACATCACCTACGGCGTGACCCTGACTGCGGCGTGGAAAGGTTTCGACCTCGTGGTATTCGGTACCGGCAGCCACGGCAACGACATCTTCAACGGCGTAAACCGTCCCGACTTTCCGCGCAGCAATAAACTGAAGGAGATCTGGTACGACGACCGCTGGACGGCCACCAACACGGGCGGTACAGTGCCTCGCGCGGGTATGCTCGATCCCGAAAAGTACGCCGTTTCGGACAAAATGGTGTTCGACGGCTCGTTCTTCAAGGTGAAACAGATACAGTTGGGCTACACGCTGCCGAAACAGTGGACGGGCAAACTCCACCTGAGCAACTTGCGCATCTATGTGTCGTTCGACGACTACTTCATCTTCACCAAATATCCGGGCTTCGACCCCGAGGCTTCGGCTGGAGCGGCGATCTCGGCCATGGGCATCGATAAGGGGGCCTATCCCTCAAGCCGCAAAACGGTGTTCGGACTTAACATCTCATTTTAAAAAACACAGACGACAATGAAATTCAAGCATATCATAGCGGCGCTTGCGCTCACGATCGTGGCGGCCGGCTGCCAAAAAGAGCTCGACATCCAAAAGCACGGCAATTTGGGTGGGATGGACACCTTCTACAAAACCGACGCCGATGCCGAATCGGCTCTCGCGGCGGTCTACACCTCGTGGCGCGGAGCATTCTTCAACTGGCACTTCCTTAAAAACGCCCTCTCCGACGATGTGTGGGCAGGCGGAGGCTCTCGGGGCGACAACGCGAGCATAGAGCAGCTCAACGACTACAACTTCGGCACCGAGAACGGAATGGTCGAAGGGGTATACACCTCGCTGTACGGCATCATCTACAACGCCAATCTGATACTCGACAACATCGCCGACGATACCGAAGTGAAACGTCGCGCCAGGGCCGAGGCAATGTGGTTCCGCGCGTGGGCCCACTTCGAGCTCGTGACCCTGTGGGGCAACGCCCCGGCGGTAGACCATGTGCTGACCCCTTCGGAGTACAAGCTCCCGACGGGCAACCCCGAGACTACATGGGCGCTGATCGAAAGCGACCTCACCGAAGCGATCTCCTCGGGATTACTACCCTCCAAGACGGGTGTCGGCGACGCCGTGACAGGGATCCGGGTTACCAAAGAGACCGCACAGGCGCTACTCGGCAAGGCTTATGTCTTTCAGGGCAAATGGGCCGAGGCACGCACGGCCCTCGACGCGGTGATCTCGTCGGGCAAGTACGAACTATACAACGGCGACTACGGCGACATTCAACGCATGGCGACGAACAACAACCCCGAGTCGATCATCGAGATGCAGGTGCCTTTCGACGCCAACGACCCCGTGATGGACATGGTCGATCTGATGGTCGGCTGGAGGTTCGACCAGTTCGACGTTTCGGGGGTCAAACCCGCCTATGCCGACATTGCCACCGACGCCGGATATGGATTTATGAACCCACGCAAAGGGCTATACGACGCTTTTGTCGCCCGCGAAGGTGCCGGCGGATACCGCCTGAACCAAACCATGAAGACACACGATTTTCTGCGCGACGAGATGAACCTGCCTGTGCGCGGCGGCGGCAGCGTCTACGGCAACGAAGGATACTTTTTCTGGAAAAACCGCATCCTGTTGAGCGAAAGCGTGATGGGATTTCCCAACTTCCGCGCCTGGCAGGCCAACAACAAACGGGTTATGCGCTACGCCGAAGTGCTGTTGCTGGCGGCCGAGGCCCATCTGAACGGCGGCGACGCAGCCAAGGCTACCGCTTATGTCAATCTGATACGCACCCGAGCCCGACTCTCCCCCCTCGGCAGCGTGACGATGGACGATGTGAAGATCGAAAAACGGTTGGAACTGTGCATCGAAGGGTGCCGCTTTCAGGATCTGGTGCGCTGGGGCGACGCCGCTACGGCATTGGCAAACCAGGGCAAAGATGTGATGGCTTTTAACGGCACCACGGCAAGCGCGGCATTTACCAACACCGTCTACGGCTTCAAAGAGAAACACAACCTTTTGCCAATTCCCGGCAAAGAGACGATGCTGAACCCAAATATTGATCAAAACAACGGATGGTAATCCCTGTAAAAACGAAAACCGAGATGAAAAAAATATTATATTCGATGGTCGCGCTTCTGGTCGTCGGCGCCAGCGGCTGCAACGAAACATTTATCGACGATCTGAATGGTAAATATCCGCCTGCGGTCGACTATACCCTCACAACGCTCGACGATCAGGCTTCGGTGAAGTTGGGCGGCGGATTGAGGCAGATCTCACTCTTGCTCAGCGGTGGCGGCGGTCGTG
>QMCE01002046.1_pt1 | contig 16944 bp, 12 predicted proteins | sample 1821851 | NCBI WGS metagenome assembly QMCE01 (sample SAMN09453174, study PRJNA476694) | Termite gut metagenome, whole genome shotgun sequencing project. | isolation source: worker | host: Odontotermes sp. | place: South Africa:Pretoria | collected 2016-01-28
GGGCACATACTACCCGGGTACATACTACCCGGGTACATACACTCGGGTACATACAACCCGCGTCCATGGAATTTCGTAAAGCGCTCTCCCTGCGTTCAGGGCGCCGCCGGTTCTTTTGTCGCCCTCTCCATCATCTGCGTCACGGTCAAACGCGCGGAAGAACGGAACGCGGCCAAATCCGCCTTCGCCCCTGCAAGCCTCGCGTTTCCGCTCGCTTCGTAGCACTCCACTCGCTTCGCCAAAATTCCCTCATTCCACGGGTGATACGGCTCAAACCAGCGTTCCAGCACCTTCTCCTGCTCGCCCAGACCCATGCGCGCAGCAACATTCAGCAGGGTAATCCGCCTCTTCGCCTCCAAAAAGCGCAGGGCAAACGGCTCCGACAGCGCCTCCAGCAACCCCGGCGCATACTTCGCGTCATGCCCCGCCAGCGCCTGCGCCAGGGCGTACCCCCTGTCCACCGTCGTCTTCATCTCCCAGGGCGACTTCCGCAAAGAGAGAAACGCCTTCTCCAATTCCGCAGCAGCCTCGTCCAGACTGTTCTTCTTGATCAGCAAGCGCGCCCGCACCAGCGCCGCGCACGCCGGCCACCAGTCCTCAAACGCGGCCACATGCTGCAGCGCCTCGTCATTGCCCTGTTCCGCCAGACTCTCCGCCCAGGCCAGGCGCTCCAAACGAAGCGGCGGGCGCACCACATCCCGGCTCTGTTGCAGCACCCTCCCGAACTGCCCCTGCCGCCACATCTCCACAGCAACAAGGCGGTTCAGCAGAGGCTGCGGGAAATTCTCGGTACGGAGAGCCTCCCTGCTCTCGAACGGCAGCGCCATCGACCAGTTGAACAGAATGTCCTCCTGGTTGACGGAAGACGCCCACTCCGGAATATGCGTGCCGCGCCTGATGGAGGCATTGTACAGATCAAGCATGGAGAAATTGGTCTGCCGCCCGACAGTGCGGGCATAGTCGTACTCCACCCGCATCAGGTCGTCTGTGTTGTAGCGCCAGGCAGGCATGGCGCTGATCGCCTGATCGATAAACTCGTTCCGCGCGACAAACCGCGATAAAAACCCTTCCACCCCCTCCAAGCCCCAGCCAATCCGCATGGCGGTGCGGAAGGTGTCCGTCGCCAGACGCCGCGTCAACTGGGGCAGCGACGGCGAAACCGGCTTCAGGGAAGCGATGAACGCCAGATCGTTCGACTGCGTCGCCCAGCACTCGACATGGGGAAAAACCTTCTTCAGGGTGTTGAGAATGGTGAACACGGTCTCCGTGTCGATCTCGTACGCCTGACACCAGCTGACAAACAGCCCGCCCGGCGCGAGGCGGTTCGCCACCTCGCGGTAAAACTCCAGCGTGAACAGGCTGGCGATGCCGGCGCGGTACGGGTTGGAAGGCTCGCTGACGATCAGATCGTATGTTTCCGGAACCGTGGTCAGCACCTCCCGCGCGTCGTTGATGACTATCCGGACGCGGGGATTGTTCAGGACATCCCCGTTCGCGCTGGAGGAAAGGCGCGCCATGTGGAGAACGGCAGGCTCAAGCTCGACCACGTCCACCCGCTGCATCCCGTCCACCAGGCCGAGCCACCCGGCGCTCGAACCGGTGCCAAGCCCCACGACAAGCGATTTTTTCGGCGCCGGATGCAAGGCCGCGCCGACCAGGCCGCAGAGGATCTGCGTTCCCTTGTCCAGCAGGACGTTGCCGTCGGATTTGCCGTTGACGAAAAAGGAATAGCCGTCGTCGTTGATGATGCCGATGGCGCTTTCAACCCCGTCGGCTTCCCACTCGACATACCAGCGGCGCTCCGCCATCCACGCCTGGACAGCTTCGCCGGACGCCGACGCGGCAATACGCCCCGCGCCCACAGGACTGTGCCGCCAGGCGGCGGTGGGGCCGGTGGCGGCAAAACACAGGCCCAGGCACAGGAGAAAAACCGCGCCGCAGGCGACAGCGGTTTTCCGCCGGACGCCGTCCTCCTCCGGACGGTTGGCGGGCAGGCAGGCGAACGCCCCGATGGCGATGCCGAAAACCGTCAGCAACGCGCCCACCAGCAGCCAGCAGCCGGGCGCGGTCAGCCAGGGCAGCAGTCCGAAACCGCCGGCCAGGGAACCGGCGATGGCGCCAAGCGTGTTGGCGGCGTAGGCTCTCCCGGTTTCCCGGCCGATGTTTTTGGCGCCCCGCCCCAACAGGGCGATAAGGAGGGGAAACTGCACGCCCGAAATGAAGGCGGCGGGAAAGACCACGAGGAAGGCGATAACCGTCCACGCCCCCACCAGCGGCATGAAGCCAAGCGCGGAGAGGGGCATGAGCTGCGCCGCAAGCGCCACGATGCGGTCGCCGGCGGCATAGGGGAGAAGCAGGAACAGGGCTTCCAGAAGGCAGGTTCCGGCCAGCATCGCCGCGCCGGGCCTGCGGTTCCGGAAGATGACGGGATACGCCGCCCCGCCCAGCCCTATCCCCGCCAGAGCCACGGCCAGAATAAGGCCGAAGGTGTATGTCGAGCCGCCCAGAACCGGCGCCAGCATCCGGTACCACACCAGTTCCATGAGGAAGAAGGCGAAGCCGACGCCGGCGGCGGCGGCCAGGGCGAGGTTCTGGGGCAGGCCGGTTTTTTCGCCCCGGTTCTCCTCCGGCGGGGGAGCGGCTTTTTTGGTTTTGTGCGCGGCTTTTTTGGTTTTCGGCGGGGGCGCGCTGACGGAAAACTCCGGCATGCGCTTGCCTATCGCCATGGCGGTGAGCGCCACGATCAGGTTGACGGCGACGGCGAGGGAGAGGGTATACCGCGCGCCCAGCGCTTCCAGGATCCAGAACGTGGTGAGGACGGTTCCGGTCAGCGCTCCCAGGGTGTTGACGCCGTAGAGGAGGCCGAGGTTGCGGCGCGCGCCGTCGGACTCCAGGGTGACGGCGCGGACGGCGGCGGGCAGGGTGCCGCCCATGAGAAAGGTGGGAACGCCGATGACGACGGCGGCGAGAAGCAGCCGGGCCAGGGTTGCGCCGCCCATGCCCAGCACCATCATGCCGCCGGTTTGCAGGTATATGCTGCGGGTGACATGGAGGAGCAGGGGGGAGACGAGGGCGATGGCGGAGATGAGGAGTTCGAGCTTCGCATACAGAACCAGCGGCCGGCTGTGCCGGTCGGCCCGCGAGCCCAGGAGCCATCCGCCGATGCCGAGCCCGGCCATGAAGAGGGCGGACACGGCGGCTGTGGACGCGGTGGAAGCGCCGAAGACCAGCCGGAATTCCCGCATCCAGACCATCTGGTAGGTCAGGGCGGAGAGGCCGGAACCGAAGAGGAGGAGAAAGGTCCAATTGCCAAGCATTCGGGAAGCTCCTTTGCCGTTGAGGCCGGGTATATTTTCAACGCTGTATCGCATGGATGGCATCCACGATAGCGGACGCCTGCGCGCAGGGCAACACGTTTTACGTCGCTGACGCGGGACGGGCGCGGGCGAAGGCCGCCCTTCCGGACGGAAGAGGGGCGCCCCGCGGGGCGTCCGGGGCGCTCGGGGCGAGAAGAAGAGGCTCTTCCTCGATGGCCGTGAACGCGCCGCTGTCCCGGATTGCTTCGGAAAGACGCCCCCCCTCCCAGCCCTCGCTGTGGCAGGTGAGGGCAAGCAGACCGCCGGGGACAAGAAGGGCGCGGGTCAAATCCAGAAGCTCCGGCAGATCGCGCTCCAGCTTCCACTCGCCGGTTTTTTTCCCCCCGCCTTTCCCGCCTCTGCCGAACGAGGGGGGATCGGCAAGGATGACGTCGTACCGGCTGCCCCTCCGCAGCTCGCGGCGGAGGAAACCGGCAGCGTCGTCCGTCAGCCAGCGGACAGGCGCGTCCCCCAGCCCGGAAAGCGCGGCATTTTCCCGCGCCTGTTTCACCGCCGCCGCAGCGCCGTCGACATGGACGACGGCGAACCCCGCCGCCGCAAGGAGCAGGGTCGCCAGACCGGTGTGCGCAAAAAGATTGAGCGCACGGAGAGCGCCCGCCTCCGGCGCGCCGCCGCAGCGCCGGAGAACGCCGCCGGCAACGGCGGCATGCTCGGGGAACACGCCGACGCGCCCCGCCCCCGACGGCCGCAGGCGCAGCAGCGCGCTTCCGAAACGCGCGCGCCAGTCCGCGGGCGCTTCCCCCCGCCAGCCTGTTTCCCTCGCAAAGGAAAGGGCGGCCGCGTTCCAGGCGCGCTCCGGCAGGCCGCGCTTCCACGCCGCCCCCGGCGCGGGACGGGACACAAGCACCCCGCCGAAGCGCTCCAGCCTCCGCCCTTCGCCGCAGTCGAGAAACGCATACGTGTCGTCCGCGTCGTTCACTCCCGGCATTCCCTTCCGGAAAGTTCCCCTATGGCGCGCATGATGCGGTAGCCGAGATTCGCCGCCAGAATCCGCCGATCCTCCGGGGGAAGGGAGGCGTAGAGGCATTCCTTCTCCAGCAGCGGCACGGGACGGCCGAAGGCGACGCGCACCCGCCGCCCGGGCACGGGAATGAGCCTCCCCGGAGGAAAAGCCTCCGCGGAGCCGGTGACGGCCGCGGGCACGACGGGAACGCCCGCCTCCAGCGCCAGCAAGGCCGCGCCGGGACGGGGACGGGCGAGGACGGCGCGGCGGTTGATGTGCGCCTCGGGGAATATGCCCACAGCCTCGCCCGCGGCGAACCAGCCGAGAGCCGTCCGGAGCATGCGCGCCTGGCTCGCGCGGTCGCCCCTGCGGAAGGGAATCGCGCGGCCGCTCCGGAGAATCCAGCCGAGAAGGGGATGGGCGAACGGCTCTTCGTAGGCGATCATGTGGAGGGGCTTCAGCCGCGCCTCCGCGTAGGCGAGCGCCAGCAGCGGGCCGTCAAGAAAGCTGGAATGGTTCGCCGCAATCAGGCACGCCCCCTGCGGGATGTGCGCGGTTCCGGTCGCGCCCCGGAAAAAGGGAAGGCCCGCGGTCTTGACCATGCCCGCCGCGAGGTAAAAGCTTTTCCATGCCATTGTGTGTTGCCCGCATTTTCTATTTCAGGCCGACGCTTTTCCAGCGGCGGTGAAGCCAGAACCACTGCTCCGGGGCGGAAAGAATCATCCCGCTCAGCCCGTCGTTGAGCGCGTCCGTCAGCCTCCGCGCCTCCGCGCCCGCCTCCGCGCCCGGATCCGGGCGGTAGGGAACGGGGTTGAACACCAAAGTGAAGCGCCTGCCGCCGGGGACGGCGTGCCGCCCCGTGTTCCTGCGGAGGACGGCGGTGACGAGGGGGCTGCCGGCGCGGATGGCCAGTTCCACGGGGATTGTCAGCGTGCTCGCGGGCTTCCCGAGGAAGGGCGACATCATGCCGCCCCATCCCGCGTCCTGATCGATGAGGACGCCGACGGCGTTGTTGTCCCTGAGCGCGCCGAGCGCCTTCCGGATGGCGCCGGCCTTGTCGAAAATGCGCAGGCCGTTCCGCTCGCGGACGGAGCGGACGAATTCGTTCAGGCGCGGATTGTCCAGGGGGCGCGCGATGGAGCCGCCGCGCAGCCCCAGCACGCGGGCGCAGGAGTTGCACCATTCCCAGTTGCCGAAATGCGCGGTGACGAGGATGACGCCCTTCTCCTCCGCGCGCAGCCGCGCAAGGAGGGCGTCGAAGGGCTGGAGGCCGTCGATATGCTCCGGAAAATCCTCCGCGCGCATGCGCGAAAGGTGCGCGAACTCGGCAAGCGTCATGCCGTAGGCGTGGAAGTTGTCCCTGACGAAAACGTCCAGCGCGCGGCCGGAAAGGCCGAGGCGGTCGGCGGCCTGTTCGCGGACGCGCGCGCGGTGGCGGCCGTCAAGGACGCGGAGAAGCCCGCCCAGGCGGCGTCCGACCCATGCGGCCGGCGCAAGCGGCAGCGCGGACAGGACGGCGACGACGGCGCGCGCGGCGTGGTATTCGGCTGGCGTTCCTCTGCTCCTTTTCGGCGTGCGAAATCGACCGCCGCAATTTTGAGGGAAACAGCCGCCCTGTCAACGGAATACCTGTTGCATTTTTGGTTATATTGGTATAATGCATCCATGGAAACGGCTCTCCTTGTCTTCAAATCGAAACACGGCGACAAGGTCGTGGAGCTCAACGAAGGCTTCACCCTCTTCGCCGGACGCACCGTCGAGTGCGACATTTACCTGCCCTCGCCCTCGGTGAGCCGCAAGCATGCCGTCTTTCTCATGCGCGGCGGGCAGTGCGGCGTGAAGGATCTCAACTCCTCCAACGGAACTTTTCTTAACGGCGAGCGTCTCTCCCGCCCCGTCCGCCTCCGGGAGGGGGACACTGTCCACATCGGCAACTACGCCATCAATTTCGCCGTCGCGCGCGTCCCCTCCTTCGAGGAGGCGGGGGCGACGATGATTCTCCAGCCCGTCGCGCTTGCCGGGCAGGATGCGCTTGCCATGCTGGATGCGCCCATTGCGCTGGATGCGCCTGCCGTGCAGGATGCGCCTGCCGTGCAGGATGCGCCCGCGACGCTCCTGGAGATTGCCGACGAGACGCCCGCGGGCGAGCGCTCGCCGGACGAAACCCTGGCGGGCGAACCGTCCCGCCGCCGGAGCGAAGCCACCGTGCGCCTCGCCGGAAGGGCGGGGGGGGAGGAGCAGCGGCGGAAGGAGTCCTCCCGCGGCAGCGCGGCCGGCATCGCCATCAGCGCGCTCCGCCAGCGCGAGCAGACCCCCAACGCGCCCAAGTCCGAGACCGTCATCCTGGAGGAGGAAATCGGCGACGGTTCCGTGGACGAGGCGTTCGTCCACAGCGAGGACGCGCACGAAGAGGCGCATGCGGACGCCCATGACGAGGAACGGGAGAAGGCCCTGCTCCTGGGCGGCGCGGCGGAGAGCGCGGGCGTGCTTCCGGGCGAGCCTGCGGGCGACCTCTTCGAGGAAGGGGCGGGAGAGTCCGGGGGCGAAGCCCTTGCGGACAGCGAGTCGACATCCCTCGTCGACGGCGGGGAGCCGGAAGCGGCAGCGGCCGCGTCGGCGGCCGGCGACGCGTCGGCCGACGACGACGAGGACGACGAGGCGGAGAACGCCGCCATCGCGGCAATCGCCCACGCCGAGGAGGACGAGGAGGAGGAGGAGGGCGCGGCCGCGGCGGAGGGAGAGGACGCGGCGGCGGCGGCGGAGAAGGCGGACTTCAGCCCCGTCTTCGACGCCGTCGGCTCTGTCAGCCTGCCGCCGCCGAGGGAGGTCGACCCGAACGCGATGCCTGTCGACCAGGCGTTCAAGGAGGCTGTCGAGACGCGGCTGTACCTGTATTCCTTCCTCGGGGACATGCAGAAGGAGCGGAAGGATCTGCTTGCCGCGCAGCAGGCCGTGCCGGACGCGCTCGCGTCGGAACTCGACAGGCAGGACAGGGAAATGCTCAAGATTCCGCCGCCCGAAAAGGCGGAGCAGATGATCGAGGCCCGGATCAACCGCCGCAACGCCCTGAAGGAGAAAATCGCCGAGGCGAAGAAGAACGGCACCGCCATGCCCCCGCGCCCGTCGAAGGCGATGCGCCAGGCGGAGGACATCGCCATCAACCAGTGGACGATCATCGCGCAGTCCGGGAAGGAGGCGCTGCCGAAGGCCATTGAGGAAGGCTTCCGCACCGTCGCCGCCGAGCCGCTCGCGGACATTCTCCGGAGCGCCGAAATCGACCCGACGACGGTGATGGGCGGCGCGGCGTACTACCTGGCGCTGGAGCAGTTCGCCGAGGAGGCGAAGTACAACCGCGCGTTCCTCCGCGCGAAGCTCGCCGCGCTCCCCGATCCCGACGACAAGAAGGCGGCGAAGAGCGGCGGGCTTTTCGGCAAGAAAAAGAAGGACGGCGAGGAAGAGGCGGCCCCCGCCGCGCCGGGCGAGACCTACGAGGAACTGAGCGCGGCCGAGGCGCACATGGCGGACAGGGCGGCGTGGATTGCGCAGGAAATGGGGTCGCTGGAGCCGATGCTCATCAAGGAATTCTGGAGCGTGTACACGAAGGCGTCGCTCCGCTTCCAGCCGAAGCCGGGGGAAATCACCCTCGCCCTCCGCGCGTTCCTCCGCTACGGCGTCATCGGCTTCATGCCCTGGTGGATGTCCGACGAGGTGCGCGAGCACGTCATGGCCGACTGCGCGAAGAACATCGTGGAGCGCATGGAGGTGGGGCGCGAGACGACGAACATCCTCTACGCGGACGAGTACATCGGCGCCGTCATGCGCTGCGAATGCACGCCCGCGCCGGACGAGAACCTCGAAATCAACGCCAAGAACTCCCCCGAGTGGAAGGCGGACAAGGCGCTCCGGAAGCTTATCAACACGCGTTCCCAGATGCGGCTCCTGACCGAGGTCGCGGATTCCCTCCAGTCGCGCATCGACAAGCTGGACAAGGAGGGCGGGGCGCTCGACGACAGGATCAAGGGGCTGCTGCCGGGGCAGAAGAACTTCAAGCAGATCAAGAGCGAGCTGGGGATGCAGCGCCAGGCGCTGAAGGTGGAGTCGACGAAGCTGTCGAAGCTGTCGGAAAAGATCCGGGGCGAGACGCTGGCGCAGCTGAAGGAAGTGGAGGCGGACACGGAGGCGCGGTTCAATTCGGGCGAACTGCCCCGCCCGTCGCAGGACTTCCTCATCGAGCGCGAGGTGGACGCGATGCGCAAGATCGGCCGCCTCCTCGCGAACCTGAAGGAGCGCTTCCTCCCCCTCGTCATGCGCGACTCGTTCAAGCCCGGCACGGACGCGGTGAACGACCGCGGCGCGATGCAGACCGAAATCACGGACGTCGAACGCCGCGACCCCCGCATTTTCCTCGAAACGCTCGTCGATTCGAAGAAAAAGGCGAACAGGGTCGACATCCGCATCAGCCCGGTGTTTGTCCTCATTCCCTCCGCGGGCGTCCTGACGTTCAGCTGGGGTCCCCGCTACAAGCCGGAGGACGGCCGCCTCGCGATTCCCGCCTGCTTCATCCGCCAGCGCATCCGGGAGCGGCAGCTCATGTACCTCTTCTCCGATTTCCGCTGGGACACGTCGAAGGCGAACGCGGGCATGGACGTGATGGCGTCGGACACGATAGTCTCCGCGTTCATGGGCGTGCGCTGGGACTGGCGGAAACGGTCAAAGGAAGGGCGCGAGAAGGGGCTGGTCTACACCGACCAGAACGACCGCACGAACTGGCGGCGCGTGTACGAAGCGTACATGTCCACCGCCTTCGACAGCGGCAAAAAGCTGTTCAACAGGAACTACGACTTCTACGAGCGCATCATCGGCAAATACTTCGACCTTCCCGAAGGCGTGGAACTTTTGCGGAAGTGACGCGCGGGTCATGCGAAGACGAGCATGACGGACGTGATGTTCGCGATCGCGATGTAGAACTCGCCGTGCGAGGAGAAGCCGGCGTGCGGATAGCCGGCGAACAGGCGTCCGAACGCCTCCACCGCTTCCGGCCCCTGCCTCTGGAGCGCGAACAGGCGGGACAGGCAGTTGATGTGGAGAACGCCGGAAATGCCGCCCAACTCCGCGCGCACCTTCTCCATCGACGCCCGCGTCGTCTCCACGATGTCTGCCGGGCGGCCGACCTTCAGGCGCATTCCCTCCTTCACGGCGTTGAGGAAGCGGAGCGAACCGTCCGGCAGCTCCTCCGTCGCCATCCGCAGGAACGGCGTGTCCCCCGCCATCAGCCCGAGCGGCCACTGGTCGAGCACGCCGAAAAGCTCCATGTCCTTCTCCGGGATGCCTATCGCCTCGCGGTACGCGGGCGCGGCGGGTCGGCCGTCCAGATGGGTCACGAGGCGCTTTTCCTCGTCCACGCCGGTGATGGTGAAGGTTTTGTCCTGGAGTTCCAGCCCCTCCGTCTTCACCAGCGCGAAGCGGCCGCGCGGCTTCGCGAGGGCGAGGACGACGGCGTCCGTGTGCATCTCGCCGTCGCAGAAGACCGGGGTGTGGGCGAATCTGCCGCCGTCGCTTGCGACGCCGCCGATGAAGGGCACGCTCGTCAGATCGCCCGCGCGTTCGAGGACAGGCTCGATATAGTATTGCCGGCCGTCGGCGAAGGCGAGGCCGACGTATTTGTCGTGTTCCAGTTCGGCCATGCTCCTGCCGAGTTTTTTCTCGAACTCCGCGAAAACCGTCTCCACCTGCCTGGCGGGGTTCGCGGGCGCGCCGGAGGGGACTGTCCTGCGGAGGACGGCGCAGTCGAAGAAGTCGAACATGTCTTCGTCGAAGGCAAGGGCGACGACGGACTTTTCCACGAATCCGCAGCCTGCGAGGCCGTGGTTCGAGGCGCAGCCGAGGGTGAGGGCGGAGGGGAAGGCGCTTTTCATTGCTGCGGCGAGGCGCGCGGGATTGTAGTCGTCGGATGCGAAGTAGATGATCTGCGCCGGATTCGAGGACGCTGCCTGCTCTTTGAGATCCCGAGCCGCCGCGTCGGCGTTTGCGACTGTGTTGGGGGAAACATGCTGAACGGTGTACGTTGCCATGCCCATGGCGTCTCCTTGGAGTGCCCTCTGTATGCGGCAAGTATACGGAGGCGGAACGTCGTGCGCCAGTGAATTGTACGTCCTGCGCCCCTTTCCTGAGGAAAAAACGGCCGCCCCCGCAAAAAACGGGGGCGGCCATGGTTTTTTCACTGCGTTTGTGTGGAAAGCTACAGGGTGGCGAGGTGCTCGATGAGTTCGACGCACTTGTTCGAGTAGCCCCATTCGTTGTCGTACCAGCTCACGACCTTCACGAAGTTCGGGTTGAGCATGATGCCGGCCTTCTTGTCGAAGATGGACGTGCGCGGGTCGTGGATGAAGTCCGACGAGACGACGTCGTCCTCGGTGTAGCCGAGAATGCCCTTCAGTTCGCCTTCCGCAGCCTTCTTCATCGCGGCGCTGATCGCCTCGTAGTCTGTCGCCTTTTCCAGGCGCGCGGTGAGGTCGACCACGGAGACGTCCAGCGTCGGCACGCGGAAGCTCATGCCCGTCAGCTTGCCGTTCAGCTCCGGAATGACCTTCCCGACAGCCTTCGCCGCGCCCGTCGAGGAGGGGATGATGTTGTAGCTGGCGCCGCGCCCGCCGCGCCAGTCCTTCGCGGATGGGCCGTCCACCGTCTTCTGCGTCGCCGTGACGGAGTGGATGGTGGACATGAGCGCTTCGACAATGCCGAAGTTCTCGTGCAGAACCTTCGCGATGGGGGCGAGGCAGTTGGTGGTGCAGCTCGCGTTCGAAAGGATGTTGATGTCCTTCGTAATCGTCTTGTGGTTCACGCCCATGACGAACATGGGGGTGTCGTCCTTCGAGGGGGCGGACATGACGACCTTTTTCGCGCCCGCCTTCAGGTGCGCCTCGGCCTTGCCCTTTTCGAGGAAGATGCCTGTGGACTCGATGATGTAGTCCGCGCCGATGTCTCCCCACTTCAGCGCGGCGGGGTCTTTTTCGCCTGTGACGCGAACCTTGTTGCCGTTGACGATCAGGTTGCTGCCTTCGACCTTGATGTCGCCCTTGAACATGCCGTGGATGGTGTCGTACTTCAGCATGTACGCGAGGTAGTTCGCGTCGAAGAGATCGTTGACGCCGACGACCTGGACGTCGGAGCGTTCCTGGGCGGCGCGGAACACGAGGCGGCCGATGCGTCCGAAACCATTGATGCCGATTTTCACTTTTGCCATGATGCAGATCCTCCTGGTTTGAATGCCCCTACGCAGAATAAACGCCACAAAACGTTCATGCACGATATGCTCACGCGTCGGATCGCGCCTTGGGCTCCCCTCGTACGCGACCGCCGCAAGTATATTCCCGTCCGGTTTCCGTTGCAAGGCGGAAACAGCGAAAGTTTTCTTGTTATCGACCGGGGCGGGGGGGCGGCTTGAGGGCTATCGGCCGAAAAGTTCGGAATGGCTGGTAAGGCGGAGCAGGCGCAATTCCCCCGGGGATTTTCTGTACACAAGAAGAATGTCCGGGCGGATATGGCATTCGCGCGCCGGAACCCACGCTCCCTTGAGAGCGTGGTCATGGTATTTTTCCGGCAGGGGAATGTCGGTTTCCAGCAGAGCGATCACCGCGTCAAGCTCCAATGCGAGGTTGACGCCGCCGCGCGCGATCCGCCTGGCGTCGCGTTCAAACTGCCGGGAACGGGATACGGCTCTCATGCGTCCTCCCATAGTTTTTTGAGCTCTTCCCGCGTTGTGCGGATCATGCCTATGCCGGCTTCCGAATCCTTGAGAAGCTGCTGCAATTCCGCATTGGGAATGTGCGAAGACGTCTTGTGCGCGTACCAGGGGTCGTCCTCCTCCACGGCGCGCGCGAGAAGCTGCCGCACGCCGTCGCTGGTGGACAGGCCGCGCTTTTTGAAAATCTTTTCCGCGCTCCGCTTCAGGCGGGCGTCGACGCGCACCTGGATGGTGGCGGTGGATTCCCCGGCGGCGGGGCGCTTTGCGGCGCGCGGTTTGGTCGTCAGCTTTTTCGTCATCGTCGTCATGGCATTTCCTCCCGGGGTCAGTATACACGTGTCCCGTATTGTATGCCAGCCCCGCATCTGCTACAATGCTTCGAAAAATTCTTCGGCATATGCCATAAGGAAAACTCTTTTGCGCAGAGGTCTTGCCCATCCCTCGCTTCCGGAACGCGCCGCGCCTGCGCGGCGGGCGGCTGCGCGCACCGCGGCGGCGAACGTCGACGGGGACGACGACGCGCCGATGAGCGTGTCGGAGGTGACGCGGGTCATCAAGAATCTGCTGGAGGGAAGGGTCGGCTCCGTCGCCGTCGCCGGCGAGGCGGCGGGGGTGAAGCCGAGTCCGTCGGGGCATGTCTATTTCGCCGTCAAGGATTCCGGCGCGCTCCTGGACTGCGTCATCTGGCGCTCGACGGCGGAGCGCCTGCGCGCGCTGCCGAAGGACGGGGAGAAAATCGTCCTCAGGGGCAGGCTCTCCGTCTACGAGCCGCGCGGGAGATACCAGCTTGTCGTCACCTCCGTCGCGGCGGAGGGGGGGAAGGGGGATCTCTGGAAGCGCTTCGAGGAGCTGAAGGAGCGTCTGGCGGCGGAGGGACTCTTCGCGCCCGGGCGCAAAAAGCCGCTGCCGGAGTCGCCGAAAGTCATCGGCATTGTCACAAGCCCCGGAGGGGCGGCGCTGCGGGACATGATCACGATCCTTTCGCGGCGCGCGCCGAATGTCCGCATTGTCGTCTCTCCCGCGCTCGTGCAGGGGCGGGGCGCGGCGGAGGATGTGGCGCGGGCGATTCGCCGGCTCGAAGACTGGGGCAAGGCGGACGTCCTCGTCGTCGGGCGCGGGGGCGGATCGCTGGAGGATCTCTGGGCGTTCAACGAGGAGCCTGTGGCGCGGGCGATTGCCGCGGCGGCGACGCCGGTCGTGAGCGCTGTGGGGCACGAGACGGACTTTACGATAGCCGACTTTGTCGCGGACGCGCGGGCGGCGACGCCGTCCGAGGCGGCGGAGCGCATTGCTCCGGATCAGTCGCATCTGCGCGGGCGCGTCGCGCACACGGCGATGATGCTGCGCCGCGCGCTGGCCGGCCTTTCGCGCGAGCGGCGGGAGCGGCTCCGGAGCGTGGCGCGGGAGCGGCTGTACAGGCAGCCGCTGGAAATGTTCCAGACCCGCTGGCAGCGGATGGACGACGTCGCGGAGCGTTTCGCGGCGGCGATGGAGGCGCGGCTTGCGCGGCTGCGGAGCAGGAGGGACGTGGCGGAGGCGCGGCTTTCGGGGCTGTCGCCCCTGAGCGTGCTGGAGCGCGGGTATGCGGTGGTGCTCGACGATCGCGGGCGGGCGGTCGTCGACGCGTCGGGGCTGCGTCCGGGCGCGAAGATTGTCGCGCGGCTGCACAGGGGGGCTGTCGACGCTGTTGTCGAGAAGGTGCGCGCGCCGGACGGCGGCGAACCGGAGAAAACGAGGGCATTGTTCTGATGCGTATTGTCTGGGCATGGTGTATCGTGTTTTTTGCCGCTGCTTCCGTCCGCGCGGGCGAGGCGGTTCCGTCCGTGCCGCTGGGCGAGATGCAGGCTCTGGAGCGCGCCATCGCGCGGGAGTTGAACACGGGCGATCTCGGCTCGCACACGCTGGGCGAGCTGCAACGGCTTCTCCACCGTCTGCGCACCGCGCGCGGCGGCGAGCGGGCGGATCGCGCCGCGGCCCTCGCGCCCCTTGACGCCGGCGCGGGAGGGGACGATCTGCGCCGCCTGGAGGACGCGGCGTCGACGGGCGACCGCGCCGCGCTGCGCGCGCTCGCGCTGTACCGGCTGTACCGGAACAGCCCGGAGGAGGCGGCTCTCGCGTGGCGGCAGATGGGCAGCGCGAACGCGAGCGACGTGCCGTACCATATTCTTTCCGCCTACATCGAGCTGGCTCTCGGGGAGTACAATTCCGCGCGCGCGAGCCTTGCGACGGCGGCGCGGCTCATCGACACGCGGACGGGTCTGGAGTTGTCGGAGCCTGTCTTCTGCCGGAACATCGCGGGGTACAGGCTGTACGAAAGGCGGACGGGGGGGGACTTCCTGCCGGGCGAGGACACGCTGATCTATGTCGAAGTGGAGGGTGCGGACTTCAAGTCGCTGCCTTCGGGCGACAGCGAGTGCAGGCTGCTGTTCGGGATGACGCTGCGGAACGCGTCGAAGGTGATTGTCTGGTCGGAGCCGAATTACGGGGAGTACGCGCCGCTCTTCAACGGCCCCATCCGCGATCTCCACACGGCGCTTGCGTGGCGGGTGCCGAACGATTTGCCGCCGGGGCTGTACACTCTGGAAGTGGAGGCGACCGAGGACGTGTCGAAGCGGCGCGGGGGGACGTCGGTGGAGTTCACCCTTGCGGCGCGGCCGACGAATCCGTCGCAGCCCGCGGGGGGCGCGGCGGCGTATCCGCCGGGGTTCAACGAGGCTGTCCGCGAGGCGCAGCGCATGTTCCCCGGGAGCACGCCGGCGTTCCAGCCGGAGACGCCGCGGGCGCCGGGAATGTCGGACGAGTGGCTGCGGAACGAAGGGTATCAGGATTTGATTCGGCGGCGGGCGCAGTACGAATAGACAGTACGAAGAGAAAGAAGAACATGCACATACTTCCGGCAGTGGACATCAAGGGCGGCAAAGCAGTCCGCCTCTTTCAGGGCGAGAAGGACAGGGAGACGGTGTATTCCGACTCCCCCGCGGACATGGCGCGGCGCTGGGCGGACGCGGGGGCGACGTACCTGCATGTCGTCGACCTGGACGGGGCGTTTGACGGCGAGAGCAACAACGAGAAGCATGTCGAGGCGATTGTGAAGGCGGTGCGCATCCCTGTCGAAGTCGGGGGCGGCGTGCGGACGCTGGACAAGGCGAAGCGGCTGGTCGCCCTCGGCGCGGACAGGGTGATTGTCGGGACAAGGGCGCTGGAGTCGCGGGAGTTCGTGGACGCGCTTGTCGCGGCGCTCCCGGGGCATGTCAACGTCGGCGTGGACGCGCGGGACGGCATGGTCGCGATCAAGGGCTGGACAGAGACGAGCGGGACGAAGGCGACGGACTTCCTGGCGTCGTTCACGGGATCCGGCGTCTCGGCAATCATTTACACAGACATTTCGCGGGACGGGGCGCTTGCCGGCGTCAATGTCGGGGCGATGCGCGCGGCCTGCGCGGCGACGGACGTGCCGATTATCGCCAGCGGCGGCGTGACCTCGGCGGAGGACATACGCGCGCTCAGGGATCTTCCGCTCTTCGGCATCATCACGGGGAAGGCGCTCTACGAGGAGCGGCTGACGCTCGCGGACGCGATGGCGGCGCTGCTGTGAAAACCGAACTGCTTGCCCCCGCGGGCCAGCCGGACGCGGGGTATGCGGCGCTCCAGTACGGGGCGGACGCGGTGTACTGCGGGCTGGGCGCGTTTTCGGCGCGGGCGGAGGCGGTGAATTTCACGCCGGAAGAGCTGGCCGTGTTTGCGCGGCATGCGCATTCCCTTGCGCCCGCGCGGCGGGTGTATTGCACGCTGAACACCCTGCTGCGGGACGGTGAAATCGGCCGCGCCGTCGACACGATGGCGACGGCGCTGGACTGCGGCGCGGACGCGATTATCGTGCAGGATCTGGGGCTTGCGGCCGTGGCGCGGGAGCATTTCCCGAATGCCGAGCTGCACGCGTCGACGCAGATGGCCATTCACAGTCTGGACGGCGCGCGGAAGGCGAAGGAGCTGGGCTTCCGCCGCGTCACGCTGGCGCGGGAACTGACGCTGGAGGAAATCGCGGACATCTGCGCGCATTCCGGCGTGGAAATCGAGACTTTTGTCCACGGCACGCTCTGCTACGCGTACAGCGGGCTCTGCCTGTTTTCGTCCATGACGACGGGACGGAGCGGGAACAGGGGGCGCTGCGTGTATTCCTGCCGCGAGGCGGCGGCAATCCCGTGGCTGCCGGACAGGGGGCGCGGGCGCGGGGGGCGGGCGCATCCGTTTTCGCTGAAAGACATGGCGCTGGAGGAGGATGTGCTCCGCCTCGCGGAGGCGGGCGTCGCAAGCTTCAAAATCGAGGGGCGCAAAAAAAGCCCGCTCTACGTCGCCGCGACGGTGGACTACTACAGGCGGCTGATCGACGGAACGTTTGCGCCCGGGGAGAGGGAGGAATGCAGGGCGCGGCTGCAGACGATTTTTGCGCGGCCGTGGACGAAGCTGTTCCTGCATGCGCGGCGCAATCCGGAGGCTGCGGACACCGAAGTCGTGGGGCACCGGGGCGCGGCGCTGGGGAAGGTCGGGGCGCTGGCGCGGACGCCGGCGGGGGCGGGGATACGCTTCCGCGCGGGGCGCGCGGTGGAGCGGCACGACGGTTTGCAGATCGACATTCCAGGCGAGGCGCGGCCCTTCGGGTTTGCCGTGGACAACCTGTACATGGTGGAGAAAGCCGGCATGCGCCCTGTCTTTGCCGCGCCGGCGGGGGCGGAAATCGCGGTTTCCCTGCCGGAGGACGCGCCCCCGCTTTCGCCGGGGCTGCCGGTGTACCAGTCGTCGTCGCAGGCGGTGAAGCGGTCGTATCCCTTTGCAAGGCCGAGGAGCGGCGTGCCGGAGGCGGACACGGCGCTGGACATGCG
>QMCE01001738.1_pt1 | contig 16943 bp, 10 predicted proteins | sample 1821851 | NCBI WGS metagenome assembly QMCE01 (sample SAMN09453174, study PRJNA476694) | Termite gut metagenome, whole genome shotgun sequencing project. | isolation source: worker | host: Odontotermes sp. | place: South Africa:Pretoria | collected 2016-01-28
GTGGTGACTTTGTACGTGCCCTTCGAGGTCGAAACGTACTGGGAGCGGTTGTTCTCGAACTTGAGAGCATTGCTGAATATGACCTGCGAGCGGCCGGAGAGAACGCCCGCCCCCGAGTCGTTGATGTAGACTCTGCCGAGATCGAGTATGCCAATCGAGCCGTCCCCGCTTCTCTGCACATTGATAGTGTCTGTCAGGAGGGAGCCCTTGTCGTTCCCTACACGGAGGCTCAGGAGGCTGGCGTCAGGCCACCCGACGGAGGATGGGCTGTAGCTGTTCGTGGTGAGGCTGCCGAATGTGTACTGCTGGTAGGGATCGAGAGGCCCGGCGAGGTTGATGACGGAGTTGCGCAGGAATTGATAGTCTGTGCTGCCGGTGAAGTCGGTGGAGCCGAAGGTGACGTCGCCGTGATGGAACGCGACAGTGTTGAACTGCCCGTTGTCGATTTTGCCCGTCAGCGTGAAGAGAGCACGGGGCATGCCCACGTCGGGATGGGGAACCGGGGGCACAGGTGGTTCCCGGAAGTCGAATCCTTCTCTCGTGAAATTGGCCACTGCGTAGGAGCCTGTAAACCGGATGCCGGGCGACCTGCTGTCCGTCGCCGCGCCGATGGAGGTTCTTTCGGTCGAGCCGGAATAATAGTTCAGCAGCCCGGTGCCTATGTTGGCGTTGAAATAGACGGAGTTCAGGCTGCTGTTGATGTTCGCCACGCCGTCGATGTTGTTCGCGCCGCCGAACATCAGGCCGTAGGCGTTCAGGACGCTTCCGTTGCCCAGATTGTACACGCCCTTGAAGTCGAAGTTCTGGCTGCTTGTTCCCAGAACGAGCAGTGTCCCGAAGGGATCCTGGTTGATTGTCCCGACGCCGGCGATGCCGCCGGTCACGGTGACGGGCGTGGGGTCTCCGGTTCCGTCGCCGGTGATGTTGATGACGGCCGTCTCGGACGCCTGATAGATGTCCGCGCCCTTCGCGGCGCGCGACGCGCTGTTGTTGGAGAACAGGATGCCGCCGCCGCCGCTGCCCGTGCGCAGCGTGTTCAGCCTGATGACGCCGTTGCCGTCGTTGTAGATCGCGCCGCCGGAGTCCGCCGTGTTGCCGCTGAAGATGACGCCGTCCGCGATGTTGACGACGGCCGTACCGGGGTTGTTGTTGCCCGAGGTGTTGTAGATCGCGCCGCCCTTCCCGGACGCGGTGTTGTTGACGAACATGGTGGGAAGGGGAAGGCCGGTTAAGGAATCGGCAACTGCGGACTCTTTGGGAATGTCGACCGTCACTGTGGCCTGTCCGGGGCGGAGATCGTTGTAGATCGCGCCGCCGTCCGCCGCCCGGTTGGCCACGTACAGGCCGCCCAGGTTGAAGTTGATTTTGCCGCCGTAGGGGGAGAACTGATCGCCCACGGCGTTGTACACGGCGCCGCCGTTCGCGGAGGCGATGTTGTAGGCGATTGTGCCGTTCAGCGTGACGTTCACGTTTGTGCTGCCGCCGTTGACGGTTGTCGCCATCGCGCCGCCGCTTCCCGCCTGGTTCTCGATAAAGGAGTTCCCCGTAATCGTGAAGTTGTTGGCGGACGGGCCGTTGCCGTTCAGGACGCCGTTGTAGATCGCGCCGCCGAGGCCGGAGGCGGTATTCTGGAAATAGCCGTAGTTCGTGGCTGTGAATTCATTCCGCACGCCCAGCGCGTTGTTGCCCATGAAATAGATGCCGCCGCCGTGGCCGGCGGTCGCCTTGTTCATCCCGAAGACATGGACGGGGTTTCCCGCTCCGTCCAGCGTGCCTGTCACGGAGAAGGTGTTTGCCCCCGAAGTGAAGATGGAGTTGTTCGTCGCCATTGCCACGGCGCCGCCGTTCGCCGCCGTGTTGTAGATGAATTCGCTGTTTGTCACTGTATATGCGTTGGCGTTGTTGCTCTGCATCTGGGTCTGGACATTGACCGCGCCGCCCGAGCCGCCCCCGGAGTTGCCGTAGAAGTAGACGCTGTCGATGTCCAGGGTGTGCGCGCCCGTGCCGTTCCCCGTATACGACACAGCCCCGTTCGTTCCGCCGTAGAAGACAAGGTTCCGGAGGGACGCGGCGAGGCCGTAGTCCCACCCCGGCGCAAAGACGAGCGACGACGACCCGAGCTTCACCGCGTTGGAGCCTGCGGAATTTCCCGGCTGGTTGTTTTTCCCGGACAGAGCCATTGTTCTGCCGGTGAACGGGTTCAGTGAATTTTCCAGCATGAGGCCGTCCATGCCGCCGATATCGGGCGTCGGCACGCCGCCCACCGTGATCGGAGACGAGCCTTTGTTCCATGCGTCGGCGAAGTCGGAAGAGGTCGCGGCGTCCCCCGCCCGTGCCGTGTTCACGCAAAGTGTCGCTGCGCAGAAAAACAATGCCGTCAAGGTAAACGAGCGTCTCATATCGGGTCACCTCATCTGTATGGCATCCTTCCCCATGGGGATGCGTTTACAGTGTGAACTGTATGTCCTGCGCTCGGATCTTTCAACGCAGAGATTGTAACAAATTGCAATCTTTCCCGGGATTAAAATTTCTCTGTTGCTTCTCAATGGTTTATGTACTATTGACTAGGGTAAAATATTTTAGTTAGAATAAAAAATATTTTAGTTGAGATGACTGGAGTGAGGTGATGCGCACTGTTCTGCTTATTGACGATGACGAAGAGTTGTATTCCCTGATTCAGGAATACATGACCCACACGGAATTCCGCGTGGAGCATGCCGGCGCGGCGGAGACCGGCCTGACCCGGCTGTTCAACCCGGCGGAGAGCTGGGACGCCGTGATTCTGGACATCATGCTGCCCGGCATCAGCGGGTTCGAGGCGCTCCGGCGGCTGCGGCGCACGCCGAAGACGCGCACCCTCCCCGTCCTGATGCTCACCGCGCTCGACAGGGAGCACGAGCGCGTCGCGGGACTCGACTCCGGAGCCGACGATTATCTGGTGAAGCCGTTCAGCCTCGCCGAACTGGCGGCGCGGCTGCGGGCGATATTCCGCAGGAGCGCCGGAAGCGGAAGGGGGGAGGACGTCATCATGCTCGACTATCTCGTCATCGAGCGATCCGCCCTCGCGGTCGAGGTGGACGGGAGGCGGGTCAGCCTCACGCCGACGGAAATGCGGCTGCTGGAGACGCTCGCGGCGGATCCCGGGAAGACGGTGCGGCGGGATCGGCTCAACCAGACGCTGTCCGGAGTCCGGGGGCAGCCGAACGCGCGCGGGCTGGACATGGCTGTCAGCCGGCTGCGGAAAAAACTCGGGCGCAGGCGGAACGGGGGCGAACGCATTCAGGCTGTCTGGGGGGAAGGGTACGTGTTTTTGCTGGACGGAGACGCGCAATGATACGCAGGTGGCTGTGTCTGGCGTTTCACCTCCAGTTTTTCCTCGTGACGGCGGCTGTCATCGGCGGCGCGGTCATTCTGTCGGAGGTTGTCGCCGATCCGATTATGGACAGGTTTTTCGACTCCGTTCCGGGCGGCGTCGAGTGGGAGGAGGCCGGCATCGGGGTGCTCTGCGCGCTGGGGATGAGCGGCGGGCTGTCGTTTTTCCTGTATCTGGAGGGGAGGCGGCGGCTGGCGCGCCTGGTTCAGGCGACGGAGGAAATGCGGCGGGGGAATTTCGCCTTCAAGGTGCCGGAACCCGGCTCGCCGGACGGGTATTTCAACAAGCTTGCCCTCGGCTTCAACTCCATGGCGGAGACAATAGAAAACCTGATGCGCAACGAACGCCGCCTCCTCGCCGACATCTCCCACGAACTCCGCTCGCCCCTTGCGCGCATCAGCGCGGGGCTGGAGTTGCTGCGGATGCGGAATTCGGCAGTCGACGCCGATGCGGGCGCCGTTGCGCATCTCGGTAAAATAGCGGGCGACATAGAGCACATGCGCCGCCTTGTCTCCATGCTTCTCGAACAGGGGCGAATCCGCCTCGCCACCCTGGAGGCGCGGGAGACGGTCGATCTCAGCGCCTTCGCCCGCGACGCCGCGGACGGCTTCCAGATGAAGGGGGCGACGCAGCGGAAGACGCTGCTGGCTGCAATCGAACCGGGACTCCGGATCGAAGCGCACCCCTTGCAGGTTCTCCTCATTTTCGAGAACATTCTGGACAACGCGCTGTTCTACACTCCGCCGGGGAGCCAGATCGAACTGCGCGTGCGCCGCTCCGGCGGCTTTGCCAGGATAACGGTTCGGGATTGGGGCGGGGGCGTTCCGGAGGAGAAGCTGCCGTCGCTCTTCCGCGCTTTTTTCCGCGTCGATCCGTCTCGGTCGCGGAACAGCGGGGGCATCGGCCTCGGACTGACTCTCGTCCAGGAGGCGTGCCAGTCGCTTGGCGGCACCATCACCGCGGGAAACGCCTCGCCCGGGTTGGAAATAACCGTGTCGCTTCCCCTGTCGGAGAAGGGTTCGGCTACGCCTCTTTCCTCGCTTCCGTTGAAAGAACAATGTTGAGCGAGACATGCCACCGCTGCCCGTTGTTCGCCGCGCCGGAATAGATCTTGTGCAGCTGCCAGGCGATTTCGTTCTCCCCGCAGACGACTCCGGAGAGGGAAAGGTCGGGGAGAAGGGATTCGTTCGGCGTCTGGGACATCGCGCCGGGCCTGGTTGCGGGATCGGAATGATCGCTGCGCATGTGCTCGACCGTCACGCCGAAGAAATCGGCAAGCTGCTGCAGGCGGAGCTCGTCCGGCGTCCGCATGCCGCGTTCCCAGGGAGACCACTGCTGCGGAGAAACGCCGAAGGCTTCGGCGCATTTCTTGCCGCCGCCCCTGCCGGGGAACTTCTTCATCCGCTCGGCGCGTATGTTCGCCGCGATAATGTGACGCATTTCGTTTGGTATTCTGCCCATTGCCAGCCCCTTTTTTCTATTTGGCCGCCAATGAAAACGGCGGCGATCCGTGTGCGTGAGACCCACCAGCTCTGACAGGGCTGTTTGACGCCACGACACCGGACGCCGCCATAATGAGTGTTTGGCGAGTCCGAAAGCCACAGCGTCAAGGTCGGAAGAGCGGAACTGTCAGATTCGTGGGTCTTCGACCTTCAACTACTGCTCCTGGTATGCCCAACCCTGTTTTCAGTCCATTCCGTCCCCGCCGTTCCCGTCCAGGGAAAGCAGCCTGGATGCGTTCACGATGCGGACGTTCTTCTCCTGCGGGCGGCCCGCGCCGCGTTTGGCGCCGCCGTTCCCGTTTCTGTGCCCATGGCCGCCCTCGACCATGCCCACCAGTTCCTCGACCATGCCGTGCAGGGAGTTCGCCTGGGCGGAGAGTTCCTCCGCCGCGGACGCCGCCTGCTCGGCCGTCGCCGCGTTCGACTGCGTCACCTTGTCCATCTGCGCGACGGCGGTGTTGACCTGATCCACGCCCTGCGCCTGCTCGTTCGTCGCGGAGGTGATTTCCGCGATAAGGCGCTCGACAGTGTTGGAGCCTGCCTCGATTTCCTTGAAGCTGGCGTCGAGTTCCTTCGCGATGTCCGAGCCGTTGTGCACCCTGTCGATGGTGGTCTGGATGAGATCCGTCGTGTCCCGCGCCGCCTGGGCGGAGCGGCCGGCGAGGTTCCGCACCTCGTCCGCGACGACGGCGAAGCCCTTGCCCGCCTCGCCCGCCCGCGCCGCTTCGACGGCGGCGTTCAGGGCAAGCAGGTTGGTCTGGAAGGCGATGTCCTCGATGGTCTTGATGATGCGGCTGATCTGCTCGGCAGAATCCGTGATTTCCGCCATCGCGTGGGACATGTTCTCGACGGCGGTGGAGCCGGTGCTGATAAGTTTGCCGTTCCGCTGGGTGGTCTCGTTCGTCTTCGTGGTGTTGTCCGCGTTCTGGCGGGTCATGGACGCCATCTGCTCCAGCGCGGAGGAGGTCTGCTCCAGCGACGCCGCCTGCTCGGTGGAGCCTTCGGCGAGATCCTGGGAGGACGTGGAAATCTGCCCGGCCGCGCCCGTCACCTGCTGGGAACTTTCGGTCAGCCGGCTGATGATGCCCTGCAGGCCCTTGACCAGGGACGTGACGACGACGAAGGCCAGGGAGAGGGAGACGACGATGCCGACAAGGCTGATCGCGCCGACCAGCCATTCGATGGACGTGCCCATTTCCTCGCCCGCCGCGATCCCGTCGATCATGGCCTGGAGGTTGGAGGACTGGAGTTCCGTCGTGTAGGCGTCGAGCCTGTTGCGGGCGGGGACGGCGGCGCCGGCGAGGAGGGCCGCGGCCTTGACGTTCGTGGCCTGGTTGACAAGGTCGATGATGCGGCGCACCGCCTCGTCGCCGGTGCTCTGGACTTTCCGCAGCGTGTCCATCGCCACGGTGCCGCCTCCCGCTGCGGGGAGGGTTTTCGACAGATCGTCGAGCACGTCGTGGAAGGCCTTGAAATAGTCTTCCGTCGCCTTCTGGAACGTGCGGCTCCTGTCGGGATCCACTTCGGGCATGTATTTGGCCAGATTGATGCGGAAGCGGAGGAGGGCGACGCGCGCCGACTCCGCCTTTGAGGACGCGGCGGCGGTGGCGGCCGCGTTGCCCGCGCCCCTCTCGATGGCCTGCGTCATGCGGAGGCAGTCCTCGTCGAGGGAGTCCCAGAAGTCCTGCAACCCCTCGTTGATGGCTATCGCCTTGTTGTTGGAGTTCTCGTAGGACAGGGCGGCTACCGCGTCCGTCTGTTTCACGTACTCCATCCACAGAGCCTTGATCGTGTCGTGGCGCTCGCGGATTTCCGGAGGCGTCGGCACCGGGGAGTTGGCGATATAGTCCGCCAGCTCCGCGTCCATGGCGCGGGGAAGCTGCGCGAGCTGCCCGTCGATGATCTGCTTCATCGCCGCCTCGGTCGTCGCCCTGAGAACGTCCACCGTGGCGATACGCCTGTTCAGGGCAATTTTATCAATTACCTGCAGATTGATGGTTCGCCGGGCCTGGCCGCCGATGTTTTCCATGCTGGCGATGAGTTGGGACATGCCGTAGAAGCTTGCCCCCGCGATGACGAGTGTTACAAGAAGCATAATGCCGACGATGGAGAATACACGGGTTTTCATTGATAAGCGCATGAGTGCTGTTCCTTTTCCAAGTGAATCCGTCGTCCATAACCGGTTTTGCGGTGCTTAACTTTCATTATCCATGCTAACATAGTTTAGTCAAGAATTAAAATATTTTAACTGTAACGGCGTTGTTACAAGACTCTTGCTATGGCATGCATTCGGGATATACTTGGGAAAAACGGGGGCGACGGAACGCCCCCGCGAGAAGCCGCACGACCCCCTGAACCGGAAAGCCGGGAACCATGCACATAAAGAAAAAGCGCGTCACCATCGCCGACATCGCCCGCAGCGCCGGCGTCTCGCCGACGGCTGTGTCCCTCACGCTGGCGGATCGCCGCGACATTTCCCTTTCGGACGCGACCCGCGAGCGGATCCGCCGCTGCGCCGACAAGCTCGGGTATTTCCCGAACAGGCTGGGCAACGGCTTTCTCCGCGGCCGCAGCAAGCTGATAGGCGTCCTGATGGTCGTCAACTCCTACCGCCCGTTCCTCCAGCTCGCGTCCGGCATCAACGAGGGGCTGGCGGAGGCGGACTGCTTTCCCCTCTTCATGTCCCCGGACTGGATGGAGCGGCATTTGCAGACAGCCTTCGCCGCGCCTTCCGACGGGAACGGCGCGGGCGGGGCGCAGGATCTCCGCCGCCTTCTGGAATACCAGGTGGACGGGATTCTCTACTATTCGTCGCACGGGCAGCACATCGCCGACTGCGTCCGGGAGCTTTCGGGCAGGAACATCCCCATCGTCGTCCTGGGCGGCGTGGAGCCGTCCGCGGGCGCCGTCGACGTCGTGGGCGCGGACAACGAGGCGATCGGGCGCATGGCGGCGGAGCACCTGCTGTCCGTGGGCTGCTCCTCCTTCATCGTGGCGAAGCCGGAGCGCTTTCATCCGCACGACGGCGTGATGCACGCCGGCTTTGCCGCGCGGCTGCGGAAGGAGGGACGCGCCGTCACGGACTTCATCCTGGATCCGGAGGATTCGGGCGACAGGGGCGATCTGTGCGCGCTCCTCTCCCGGCTGGGGCGGCCGCCTGTCGGCGTTTTCTGCACGAGCGACACCATCGCGGCCCTGACGCTCCGCGCCGGGTTCGCGCTCGGGTGGCGCGCGCCCGACGACTTCGCCGTGGCGTGCATAGGGGACTCGGAGCTTGCGCGCTTCAACGCGCTCCCCATCACCACGGTGAACCGGGACTCCTTCGGGGCGGGGGAGGCGGCGGCGAAGCTGCTGAACCGCCGCATCGAAGGCTTCGACGGGCCGCCGCAGAAGATACTTATTCCGCCCTCTCTGGAGGCGCGCGCGTCGTCGGTGTCGGGGGTCTCCTGGCTGCTCCAGTCCCGCCGCCGCCCCGCCGCCGCGGGCAGGAGGGAACGTCGCGTTAAGAAAAGTCGATCACCGGAAAATCTGCTTGATTTTTTCAATCCTTGATAAAAAATATATCAATAAAGGAAGGGTTGTTTTTCGGAAATTATGAGGGACGGACGTGAACGACTTCGTGAGCGGCATTGCCGGGCTGGACGCGGCCAAGGGTCTTGAACGTTTCGGCGACGAAAAATCGTACACGCGTATATTGCGCTCGTACGCGGTAAATGTAAAGCCCCTCCTCCAGTCCCTCCGGACGGTCACGCGGGAGAGCCTTGCCGGATACGCCGTCACGGTTCACGGGCTGAAGGGGTCGAGCCGCAATATTTTCGCCCTGCCCCTGGGCGCGAAGGCGGAGGCGCTGGAACATGCGGCGCGGGCGGGCGACCTCGACTTCGCCGTCCGGAACACCCCCGCCTTCCTCGACGCTGCGGAAGCGCTGATCCGGGACATCGAGAACGCGCTCGACGCCGCGGAGAAGGCCAACCCCCTTCCCCGGCGGAGCGCGCCGGACGCGGACGCGCTCCTGCGCCTGCGCGCAGCCTGCGAAAACTGCGACTCCGACGAAATAGACCAGGCCATGGAGGAGATCGGCCGCTACGGGTACGACGCCGACGACGGCCTCGCCGTCTGGCTGCGCGACAGCGCGCTGCGGATGGACTTCGCCGCCATCGCCGAAAAACTCGCGTCGCTTCCGCTCTGAACTGGGAGACGCCGTGACGTCCATCCGCGCGAAAACCACCCTCTTCATCATCCTCGTCGTCGTCGCCGTGACCGCGACGACCTTCCTCTCCGGCATGTACTTCACAAACCGCACCCTGCGGAAGACGCTGGAGCAGGATCTGGCGTTCGCCATCGGCATTGTCGACGATCTGGTCAGCGCGAAGGTGAACCAGATCAAGACAGAGGCCGCCGCCGTGGCGGAGCGCCTCGCGGAGGCCGGCTCCGACGCGGAGGCGCGGGAGCGCATGAAGGAGGAAATCGCCGCCCTGCCGCACATTCTGGGACTGGCGATTTTCGACAGGGAAGGGAACCCCGTCGTCAGCCACGCCGACCCCGTCCACAACCACGACCTCCACATGAGCGGCAAATACCTCGACATGGTGTACAACGACGGCGCCACCATGCTTTCCAGCCCCTTCCACTGCGACGGCCTGGACGAGTCCGTCATGGACGTCTGCACCCCGATTGCGGGCGGGAGGCTTCTCGCGGTGAGCATTTCCGGCCAGACCTTCACAGACATGTTCGCGCGGCACAGGCTCTGGCGGACAGGCAACATCATCATGCTCAATGAAGAGGGCATGTTCGTCGGCTCGACCTATCCGGAGATCGCCCGCGCGCTGGACGACTACTCCGGCGGCGACGGCGCGGCGCGGGAAAAGCCCGACCCCGAGGCCGTGGCGATTGTCGAACTGGTGCAGAAGATACTCTCGACCGACGCCGGCGTGGGCGACTACCGCTTCCGGGGCGTGGAGCACCTCTGCGCGTACAACCGCATCGCCGATTCCCGCATGGGCTGGCGCGTCGCCGTGAGCATTTCGCTGGACGAGGGGCCGCAGGCGGAGTCCTTCCGGGGGCATGTGTACGCGGCCCTGTTCTTTCTGGCGCTCGGGGTGACGGCGGCGTTCTTCCTCGCCCGGGTGGCGGAGCGGCCGTTCCGGAAAATCGAGAGCCAGAACCGCGATCTGGAGGAACTCAACAAGACCATACAGTCCCAGACGGCGATGTTCCTGGAGGAGCACGAGAGGGTGAAGATCATGCTCGACGCCACCCCCCTCGCCGCCCGCCTCTGGAGCAGGGACTGCGAACTCGTCGACTGCAACGAGGCGGCGGTGAAGCTCTTCGGCCTCCGCGACAAGCGGGAATACCTCGACCGCTACTTCGAGCTTGCTCCGGAATACCAGCCGGACGGGCAGAGAACGGACGAGAAAATCCGCCTCGTCGTCGGCGAGGCGTTCCGCAGCGGAGGATGCGCGCACGAGTGGCTGTACAGCCTCCTCGACGGCACCCCGATTCCGTCCGAGGTCGCCTTCGTCCGCGTTCCCTACGGGAAGGACTATGTCGTCGCGTCCTATTCCCGCGATCTGCGGGAGGAGAGGAGGATGGTGGCGGAGCTGAAGGAGGCGAACGAGGCGAAGAGCAACTTCCTCGCCCACATGAGCCACGAAATCCGCACCCCCCTGAACGCCGTCATCGGCCTGGGCGAGCTGACCCTGGGGGACGCAAGCCTCGCCCCCGAGGCGGAGGCGAACATCGAGAAAATCTGCATCGCCGGCTCCACCATCCTCAGCATCGTCAACGACATTCTGGACATTTCCAAAATCGAGTCCGGGAAGTTCGAACTCTACCCCGCGCGCTACGACACGCCGAGCCTCATCAACGACATCGTGACCCTGAACATGGCGCACATGCGGGAGCGCTCCATCGAACTCGTCCTCTCCGTGGACGAGAACCTGCCCGGCGCGCTCTACGGGGACGACCTGCGGATAAAGCGCGTCTTCAACAACCTGCTCTCGAACGCCTTCAAATACACCAACGCCGGCTCCGTGGAATGGCGCATCGGCTTCGAAAGGGAAGGGGACTCCGTCTGGCTCCTCTCCAGCGTGCGCGACACAGGCATCGGCATCAAGCCGGAGGACGTGGACAAGCTCTTCGGCGACTACAACCAGGTGGACATGAAGACGAACCGCGGCGTCGGGGGAACCGGCCTCGGGCTGGCGATAACGAAGCGCCTCGTGGAAATGATGGACGGGACGATAGCTGTCGAAAGCGAGTACGGGAAGGGAACGACCTTCACCGTCCGCCTCCGGCAGGGCGCCGTGCCCTCGGCGCCGCCCCTGGGGAGGGCTGTCGCGGAAAACCTCATGGACGTCCGCTACATCCTCTCGAAGCGGGACAGGAGCAAGAAGAAGGACAGGGTGAAGCTCTCGTACGCCCACATCCTCGTCGTCGACGACATCGTGACGAACCTGGACGTGGTGAAGGGCATGCTCAAGCCCTACGGGGTGAAGGTCGGCTGCGCGCTGAGCGGGCGCCAGGCCGTGGACATGATCCGCGCCGGAACGCCGCGCTTCGCCGCCGTCTTCATGGACCACATGATGCCCGGCATGGACGGCGTGGAGGCGACGCGGATCATCCGGGAGGAAATCGGCACGGATTACGCCCGGAACATTCCGATTATCGCCCTGACCGCGAACGCCATCGTCGGGAACGAGGAAATGTTCCTCAGCCGCGGCTTCCAGGACTTCATCTCCAAGCCCATCGACACGGCGAAGCTCGACGCCGTCCTCAACCGCTGGGTCAGGGACAGGGACGTCGAGAAAAACCTCGGCAGCGCGGCCGGCGACGCCCCGCCCCCGCGCGCGGCCGGGGACGAGCCTTCCGTCCCGCCGGGCATGATGCTCATCGACGGCGTGGACGGGGAGAAGGCGCTGAAGCGCTTCGGCGGCGACACGGGCGTCTTTTTCGACATCCTCCGCTCCTACGCGGAAAACACCCCGCCCCTGATGAAAAAGCTCCGGGAATGCCTGGCGGAGGAGGACTTCGAGGAATACGGCATTGTCGTCCACGGGATCAGGGGGGCGAGCAACGGCATTTTCGCGCAGAAGGCGGGGAGGGCGGCCGAAGCGCTGGAGACGGCCGCGAAGACGGGGAAAATCATGGGCGAGCTGCTCGCGGGGCTGCGCAGGGCGCTGGACGAACACGGCCCCGGACGGAACAGGCCCGCCGCGGACGCCCCCGACCCGGAGCTGCTGTGGGAACTCCGCGACGCCTGCGCCTCGTTCGCGATGGACAGGGCGGACGCCGCGATGGCGCGCCTCGAATCCTTCCGCTACGAGCGGAACGGGAAGCTTGTCGCGTGGCTGCGCGCGCGGGTGGACGCGATGGAATTCGAAAGAATCTCCGCCGGGGAATGGCCGGCGGAATAGGCGCTACGGCCTGAAGGAGCCGCCATGACTACGGCGAAGCGACAGACAATCATGCTGGTTGACGACAACCAGGCGAACCTGAACATAGGGAAGAACATCCTGAAGCCGTACTACGAGGTCTACGCGCTTCCCTCCTCGGAGCGGCTGTTCAAGTTCCTGGAATCCGTGACGCCGGATCTGATCCTTCTCGACATCGTCATGCCCGGCATGAACGGCTTCGACGTCATCCGCCTCCTGAAGGCGGACGAGCGCTACGCGGACATTCCCGTCATCTTCCTCACGTCGAGGGCGGAGGAGCTTGACGAACTCGAAGGCCTCGATCTCGGCGCGGTCGACTATGTGACAAAGCCCTTCTCCGCCGCCATCCTCCTGAAGCGGATCGAAAACCACATGCTCATCAAGAGGCAGCAGCAGGAACTGACCCTCCTCAACGGCAGCCTTGTGGAAATGGTCAAGGAGCGGACGGCGCGGATACTGCGGCTCCAAAGCTCCATCATCAACTCCATCGCCGACTTCGTCGAGTTCCGGGACGCGTGCACGGGCGGGCACATCAACCGCACGCAGGCATACATGCAGACCCTCCTCGCCCAGCTTGTCAAGAGCGGCGCGTACGCGGACGAAATCCTCACCTGGGAAAACATGGAATACCTCGTTCCCTCCTCCCAGCTGCACGACCTCGGCAAGCTCTTCATCAGCGACGCCATCCTGAACAAGCCGGGAAAGCTGACGCCCGAGGAATTCCGCATCATGAAGACCCACGTCGACAAGGGCATAGAAGCCATCGGCAGGCTGAAGCGGAACGAAGAGACCCGCCACTTCCTCCACTACGCCGAAGTCATCGCCGCCACCCACCACGAGCGCTGGGACGGCAGCGGCTACCCCGCCGGCCTGAAGGGGCAGGAGATACCGCTTCCCGGCCGCCTGATGGCGATAGCCGACGTGTACGACGCGCTGATCTCGACCCGCCCCTACAAGGAGCCGATGCCCGCGGACGAGGCGGCGCACATCATTATCGACGGCTCGGGCAGCCATTTCGACCCCGTGCTTGTCGAGATTTTCCGGAAGGTGCAGGACGAGTTCGCGTCCATTGCCGGCAGCCGGGGCGGGCGGAAGGAGGCGCAGCCGTGATCGATCACAGCCGCATCGCCTGCGACGCCCTGCGGGCGAAAGTGATGAGCGCCGAGGAGGCCGCCAGGCTGATCCAGCCCGGGACGACCGTCGGGACGAGCGGCTTCGCCGGATCGGGGTATCCGAAGGCCGTGCCCCCCGCTCTGGCGGCGAGGATAAAGAAGGACGGCCGGGGCGGCATGCCCTTCCGGCTGAACCTGTGGACGGGCGCGTCGACGGGGCCGGAGATTGACGGCGCCCTGGCGGCGGTCGACGGCGTGGGGTTCCGCATGCCCTTCCAGTCCGACCCCTACCTCCGCGACAAAATCAACAAGGGCGAGACGGAGTATGTCGACACCCATCTGGGCAGCGCCGGCCCCGTGGCCGCCTCCGGCACGATGGGGCCGCTCCACACCGCCCTCATCGAGGTGGCTGCCATACGGAAGGACGGCCTCCTCGTCCCCTCCTCGTCCGTCGGGAACAACCAGGTGTGGCTCGAACAGGCGCGGCAGGTGATTCTCGAAGTCAATTCCTGGCAGAGCGCCGCCTTCGACGGGATGCACGACATCTACTCTCCCCCCCGGCCTCCGAACGCGCAGCCCATTCCCATCCTGAACCCGGGCGACCGCATCGGGAGCAGGCATCTTTCCGTCGACGTGGACAAGGTGGTCGCCGTCGTCGAGACGGCGGTTCCCGACAGGAACTCCCCCTTTTCCCCGCCGGACGAGGTGTCTCTGCGGATTGCGGGGAACATTCTGGACTTTCTCGCGCGCGAAGTGCGGCAGGACCGCCTCCCCGCCTCGCTCCTGCCGCTCCAGCTGGGCGTGGGCCCTGTCTCGAACGCCGTTCTCGCGGGGCTTCGCGCCTCGTCGTTCGGGAACCTGACCGCCTACACGGAGATCATCCAGGACGGCATCATCGACCTGATCGACTGCGGCAGGATGCGCGCCGCGTCGGCGACGGCCTTCTCGCTTTCGCCGGACTGCGCGCACAGGGTGAACGGCTCGCTGGAGAAATACCGCGACCGCATCCTTCTCCGCCCGCAGGAGGTGTCCAACAGTCCGGAGGTGATTGCCCGCCTCGGCTGCGTCGCGATGAACCCGTTTCTGGAAATCGACATCTACGGCAGCGTCAATTCCACCCATGTCATGGGATCGTGGATGATGAACGGCATCGGCGGGACGGGCGATTTCGCGCGCTCCGCCTTTCTGTCGTTCTTCATGGCGCCGTCGGTGGCGCAGGGGGGGAAGATTTCCTCCATCGTGCCCATGTGCAGCCATGTGGATCACGGCGCGCAGGACGTGATGGTGGTGGTGACGGAGCAGGGGCTGGCCGACCTGCGCGGCAAGTCGCCGAAGCAGCGGGCGGAGACGATCATCAACAACTGCGCCCACCCCAGCTACCGGCCGCTTCTTCTGGACTATTACCGGCGCGCGAAGCGGACGTCGACCGGACTCCACGCGCCGTGCATGCTCGACGAAGCGCTCGCGTGGCACGAGCGCTTCGCGAAGACGGGAACGATGATGCGCCGTTAATGCTATACGGCCGCAGAAAGGAAACGCCATGAGCGCGAACCGCCCGATGTATTCCATGGACATTCTGGCGAAATGCGTGGAAATAGACGTCTTCGCCGCCCGGCGGCATGTCGGGGCGGACGACGAGTATTTCGCCCTGCTGACGGAGTTCATACAGACCTCGCCGTACTTCAGCCAGGAACTGGCCGCCTCGGGCGCGGGGAAGAATTCCTGGCTGTTCCAGAAGAGGGTCTTCGAGCTGCAGAAGCTGCTGCTGCCGATGGGGGCGGTCGATCTCCTGTGGGAGGCGGAGCTGGCGTCCAGGGCGGCGAAGCGGGAGGACTGGGAGGCGTGCATGGAGCTGACGGGGTCGCTCGTTCTCGGCGTCACCCGCCTGAGCGCGTACCTGCAGAGCGCCCTGAACGACCCCGAAGGGGTGCTTGCGGGCGGCCGGAATCCCAGCCGGAACCCGGACATGACAAGCTACGACGACATGATCGCCTTCGGCGCCGGCGCGTCCGTCCGGCGGAAAATCCTCGCCGTCGACGACATGCCCGACGTCCTCCTCACCATCAAGTCGTTCCTCAAGATCAAATACGAGGTCTTCACCGCGACGAACCACATGACGGCGCTGCAGGTTCTCGCGCACAAGGATCCCGATCTCATTCTCCTGGACATCGAGATGCCGGACAAGGACGGCTTCGACATTCTCCGCCTCATCCGCAAGATACGGGGCTACGAGAACACGCCGGTCATTTTCCTGACCAGCAACGTCACGCCGGACAATATCCGCCGCTCCCGCGCCATCGGCGGCAACGACTTCGTCCGGAAGCCCATCGACTCCCAGATCCTCCTCTCGCGGATCAACAAATATCTGTGATAAACATCTGCGGCAAATATATCATGACCGCGCCGTCTCCGGCTCCCTGCTCCTGTCCCTGACCCAGCGGCGGAGCACGGCGTCGAGCTTCGCCATGTCGATGGGCTTGGAGATGAAGTCCTGAAAGCCGCTGTTCAGGAACATTTCCTCGTTCCCGACGATGGCGTTCGCGGTCAGGGCGATAATCGGGATGTTCCGGGCGTAGTCTGTGCCGATTTCCTCCCGGATGATCCGCGTCGCCTCGATGCCGTCCATCTCGGGCATCATGTGATCCATGAAAATGGCGCTGTAGCGGGGAGTGCCCGCGCGGATCAGATCCACCGCCCGGCGTCCGCCCGTCACGCAGTCGATTTTCAGGCCGTAGGGCTTCATCATGCCTTTTGCAACGTCGAGGTTCGTCACGATGTCGTCGACGACGAGGACGCGGGCATAGGCAAGCTGGATGCGCCCCTCCTTCTTGTTTCTGCGGCGCTTGGCGAGGGAGTAGCGCATGTCCATGAGGTTCCGCGCCACCTCCTCCCCTATCGGCGCCTCGACCGCCACCGCCTGCCGCAGGCGCACGTGGAACGCCGTCCCCTTTCCGTATTCGCTCTCCACGCGGATTGCGCCGTCCATCATTTCCACAAAGCGCTTGGTGATGGCGAGGCCGAGTCCCGTTCCCTCCACCTTCCGGTTCGCCTCCGCGTCGACCTGGTTGTATTCGGAGAAGAGCCTGTCCATGTTTTCCGGGCTGATGCCTATGCCGGTGTCGCGCACGCTGGAGACGAGCCAGAAGGCGTCTCCGTCCCGCTCGAACGACATGCGCCAGTCGACCGTGCCCGCCTCCGTGTATTTGAACGCGTTCGACAGGAGGTTGTTGAAAATCTGCTTCACCCGCAGATCGTCGCCGTACAGGGAGCAGGGGAGGCGTTCGTCCACGTCCAGCCGCAGCGCAATCGGCTTTTCGCCGATGCGCACGATGTTGAACGCCACAATGTCGTTGATGAGGCTCGGCGTGTCGTACTGCGTGGCGTAGATTTCGAACTTCCCCGACTCCAGCTTCGAGATGTCGAGAATGTCGTTGACGATGTTGAGGATGACCATGCCGGAGGCGCGTATTTTCTCCAGCTTGTCCTCTATGTCCTCCCCGAGCGGGTCGCCGCTGTCGAGGGT
>QMCE01003299.1_pt1 | contig 16943 bp, 21 predicted proteins | sample 1821851 | NCBI WGS metagenome assembly QMCE01 (sample SAMN09453174, study PRJNA476694) | Termite gut metagenome, whole genome shotgun sequencing project. | isolation source: worker | host: Odontotermes sp. | place: South Africa:Pretoria | collected 2016-01-28
TAATTGACCTTGAAGAATATATACAGGATGAAAGAGAAAATTATTATCATATAATTCCTTCAATACCCAATTTGAGAGAATTTAAAAGAGAATCAAAATCTATTCTCTTTAATCCTGATGAGATTTACCCAGTAATCAATAATGCCACTAAATGTGGAGTATTTTGTAATAGATAAAAATTTAACGTATAGACCGAAATTTCATAAGTTTTTAGAATAAAAATTATGATAACACCCGAAGAAATATACAACGCCACCAACAACGGATTAGATATTATCTTATACTATTACCCGCAGGCACGTGATAGTGTAAACAGCCGTAAACCGTTTCATTTGCGTAACGAGCGCACGCCGTCGGCATATATAAAGCAGTATGGAAATGTCTGGAAGGTAACCGATTTTGGCGATGACCAGCACGCCCGCAGTCCGATAGATATATGTATGAAAGAAGAAAATCGGACTTTCAATGAAGCGATCCTTATACTTGCCGAACGATACCGGGTAGAAGGAACGCGCCTGAGCGCCACTGTCAACCGTCCAGATATTCGCCAGCGCCCCCCAACCCCCGAAGAAACGGAAGGAAGTTTTCTTTTCGAGTGTAACGAGACTTTTACCGATGCCGAAATGAAGGTATTTGGCGTAAATGTCAAGCCGAATCACTTGTCCGACCTTGGGTATATGTCCGTAAAATGGACAAGCCGTACAAAGAAAAACGACAAAGGAGAAATTGTAACCACTGTAACCAGCTCTAACGAAAATTACCCTGTTTTCGTTCGCGTCTGCAAAGTGGAAGGAAAAGAGCCTTTTTACAAGTTTTATCAGCCGTTGAACTATGACAAGGCTTTTCGTTTCTATTATCACGGTACCAAACCCAAAGACTATGTGAATGGGCTTTCGGAATTGAAAAAGGCTTATGACGATTACAACGAGCGCGAGCGGAAAATTTGGGAAAGCAACGCTGCCAATGAGCATAAACCCTATAAGGATAAAAAGTTAGAGGCAGTATGTATTTGCTCAGGCGAGCGCGATGCTGTCAACTGCAAGGCTTACGGGTATTTCCCGGTTTGGTTCAATTCCGAAACCGCAAGCCTTGAAATAGTAGAATACAAGGCGATGAAAAAATATGCCGAAGTGATTTATAACATTCCCGACATCGACGAAACAGGAAAACGGAAAGGAATTGAGCTGGGAATGAAATACCTCGAAATTCGTACAGCTAAACTACCGGAATGGTTAAAAACATATAAGGATATGCGCGGTAATCCGCGTAAGGATTTACGTGACTTCCTGGAACTTAGACAGCAGAAATACGAATTTGAAAATCTGTTAAAAAGAGCATTGCCCTATGAGTTTTGGGAAACACGTATGAATAAAGATGGAAATATCTCGTTGGAAATAAATTCCAAATATATGTTGAATTTCCTTGCAGACAGTGGCTTCGGAAAATTACAGGATAAGGACACGAAAAAAGAAACTTTTGTCTGCGTTAAAGACAACGTGGTAACAGAAATAACAGCAAAGGATGTGCGGGCTTATTTAGTGGCATTTGCCAATGAAAATACAACGAATGTAAACGTACATAATTTAATATTAAATAGCAGCCGTTCAAAGACGCAGATGATGGATGATTTGCCAGTTTTGGACATTTACTTTACCGATAACGATAAAGACAGGCAATTTCTTTTCTTCAAAAATAGAACAATTGAAATCACTGGAACCGAAATCAAAGAGCATATACCAAAAGATTGCAAACAGTTAGTATGGGAAAATAAAGTATCGGAGCATACCTTTAAACGCATCGAACCGGCTTTTATCATCAAGGCACATACTGGAGGTTATTCCGAAGGATACGACTTCTTTATAAAAAACATAAAATCGCACTATTTCCGATAAGTACATCATCAAAATTAGTTTATATTATTCCTATTTTACAAATCCTTTGTTCATAGAGCTTGTTGGAATTAAATAGTATAAACTAATTTAGGTGAGAATACTGGCGGATTGAAATGGAAGAACGATCCACAGACAATCCGAATATAGACAATGAGTATTTCCACGAAAATCAATTCAATATACAGGGAGCGCGCCTCACTCCGGAAGAAATAGCAGATCAGGTAAAATTACTTGTTTCAAAAATATATGCAATTGGATATGTTATGCACCGGTACAAGGATAAATCCAAGTCGTGGCTATTGTGGGTAATGGAAACTATTCGCGCTGAAGATGGTGTTTCTTCCGGAGGATCTGGAAAATCTTTTTTGATTGATTTTATTGAAAAGTTTAAAAGAACAATAAACCTGGGAGGTCGAAATAAAAAGCTAACCGAAAATCAACACATATTCGAGAACGTCGATGAGAATACCGACCTTATCCGGATTGACGATGCCGACAATTATTTTGACTTTAATTTTTTCTATGACAAAATCACCGGCAGCTTGACTGTGAATGAAAAGCACGTCAAGAGTAAAGAAATATCCTATAAGAAAAGCCCAAAGCTTATCGTTACAAGTAACTTTCCGCCGCGTGCGAAGGATCCGAGTACTATGCGCCGGTTATTATTTGTGCTACATTCAGACTGGTACCACAAAGCAAACGATGATAACGGATATAAGGAAACCCGGCGTATATACGATGACTTCGGTTATGAAATCTGTGAAGACGGATATAAAGAGGAATTTTGGAACGAGGATATAAATTTTCTTTGCGACTGCCTGCAATTCTATCTAAGCGTCTCTCATACGGAATTTAACTTTCAACCACAATTAAATAGAGTTTACGAACGGATAAACATAAGCATAATGGGCGATCAATTCAAGGACTGGGCGGATGTCTATTTTTCGGAAGATGGCGACAATGTGAATAAGCTGATTTCACGTGCAAGCGCATTTAGTGATTTTTTGATGATTTCGGGTGTCAAAGGATGGACGTCTAACAAATTCAGTGCAGCGATAAAAGCATACTGTAAAAACACTTCTTATATAGAAGAATTAAATCCGGTTGAATTACAAAACTCAAGCAAAAGAATTATACGAAAGATAGAAGGTAAAGCGGTTGAGATGATTTACATTAAGACAGAAGGTGTGGAGATTAACGAAAGTACAAATCCATTTTAACGACAAAACACTTGCATCAAACGGCTGGCACCAATGTCAGCCGTTTTTTTTATGCTGTTTTCCGTTACAGATTAACGGAAGGATAACGATCGTTCAGATGCCGCCATTGGCGGACAAAAGCCGGCTTTGCTTTGGACACATTTTTTCACTACCCCCTTCCCCTTTTTTATGGAAAAAATTTGTAACTCTGTAATCGTTGAAAGGAAAAAGAGCTAACAATTTGAAAAATAGAATTTTATATAGTTACAGAAATGGTTACAAAAGGTTACACTTTTTTTAAATTGTGTAACCTTTTGCATATATTTTGAATATTTATTCCGTGTTTACGCCGGTTACAAAAAAAAACGGTATGGTTACAAATCGTTTTTTTATTTTCTGTAACCTGTAACTATTTGTAATATAAATAATTGCAATTCAAAAAAACATCGGTTACAGGTTTACAGTTTTTTGTTCGCGAAAAAGAAAATCATTTACCGGAAAGAAAAAAACAGAAATATAAAAATCGGAATGATCCCTGTATTTTTTTGCCATTTTTATCCATAAAAAACACAGAATAATATCTCTCATATACCCGCCTGCATATCCCTTCTATATACATCCTGATAATACACCAATATTCCGCTAATACTCCATTAATAATCCGCTAATAAGTTTTTGTGTAAAATATTGATACTCAAACCTTATATTCAAACTTCAAAAAAAGTCGGATTTTAATAATCCGCTAATAAGTTTATGATGTATATTTTTCCAATTATCTGTTTTTTTATTATATTTGTGGCAGTTAATATGTTGATTATGAAAATAAAAACTATCGAAATATGCACGGTCAAAACCGTATCTTCGCTGCTTGGCGTGAGCAACTCCACAGCAAGCCGTAAAATAGAGCTGGCGCGATGCGCACTTGACAAGCCTAAACCAAAGGTTATTTCAATGAAAGAGTTTTGCCAATATTTCGGTATCTCGTAAATATTTTTTACATTTGTATCATTATACAACTAATATGAATCATTATGGCACGAGTATCGGGGGTAACATACGAACATAATACGAAAGGAGTTCCGACAGGAATGTATGTGAATTTACGTAGATATGGAAATGATCCTTATATCGAAGATTTCATTGATAGCAGAGCAATAGAAAATGTAGAAGATGAAGAAACAGTACCCTGGGACGATGTAAAAAAACGATTGAATAAAAAGCACGGTATATGTACAAAATATTAGTCAAGAAAAGCATAGAAAAACAGTTAAGTAAACTTCCTACAACATATTACAAGGCGATCAGCAAGACTATTGACGAATTAGGTGAGAATCCCCGTCCAGCGGGTTATCGTAAATTAGAAAATGAAAACAATAAGTATCGTGTGAGGGTTGGAATTTATCGTATAATTTATTCTATTTATGATGATGTATTAGTAGTTGAAGTTATCAGTGTAGGGCATAGGAAAGATATTTACAGAACATTAAGAAAATAAAAACTACCTAAACTAAAAACGGTTGCTATCACAGGCAACCGTTTTTAGTTTCAAAAACCATCAAAATTTCCAAAAACAACCAAAATTTTCATATTCCATCAAAATTTTCACACCCTAAATTTCCATTACTTACATTTGTGAAAATCAAAAAAAGGAATGGATACGGAACTGTTACAAGTCTTAGCTTTTGGCGCTTTAGGTTTACTTAGAAACTCGAATAATAACACTGCATCAAATGGAAGTAATTCGGGTGCAGCTTCCGAATCCGGTTCTACCGGAGTACCCGCCAACCCTCCATCTGATGAATATACCGATATAGATACGGATACACCTCCCAAAGACGAAAAGCCGGCAGAAATGCCATCCAATCCAAACTACTACCGTCTTTGGGATACATCCAAGCCATACGATCCGTTTTACGACTATTCTGATAACTGGAGTAGTGATCGGTTAGGATATGTTGACGGTCAATTTGCTGTACCGGCGAGTGGGTCAGGACATTTAATCCGTATGCGTATGCTCACCGATAGTTTTAGTGTATCCAGGGTTAGATCCAAATTCAATTTTATAAATCTAAAAGATTCTTTTGACTTTTACCATTTTAGTTTTTACGTTGAAATTTTTAATCCGTTTGATGTAGATATTCATATTCATTCTCTCATACTTGATGAACTGAATGAGAATGGAGCTATCCAATATCGTGGTATTCCGATGTTTCCGTATATGGAAGATGTAGCAAGCAGTTATCATACGAAAGCTCTTGATGGTCGGGCTATGGCAAAAAAAGATGAGATTTTAACCTATTTGCTTTATAACGGTTATCCTTCCTTCAACAAATGGGTTCAAAGTGGAAATCCAATTACGGCATCTATTATGTCAATAGATTCAAGGCTTTCGAGTATTACTGTTAAAGGAGGCAGTCCGGCTATAATTAAAATAATATTAAATACAAAGAATGGTTTAGGTTTTTTCGACTGGCTGTCGCTAAAGTATAAACTTGATGCAGTATTTGATAACGAAAAACTGTTTTCTTTCGGTTTCCGGTATAAAATGGAAAGTTCACCCGAAGAGTACTTAAGCTACATTAATATAAAAGGAGGGAATTCACCATCGATCGTTCCGGCTAAATGGTGGGAGTACCAGTATGTAGGAACTGATGCCGGTAATTTTAAACTGTAATGGGTACATTCGGAAAAATAGTTGTCTTAGGCGGCGGGTTGATTACCCTCCTTTATCTTCACGTTGCAAGTGTAGTAAAGTCCTTGGTGTTTGATTTCAAAGGTGTAACACTTGAAATCATCGCCAGCGACTTCACCCGGCTGGGTGTATTCATAGAAGTCTCCAATCCGAAAGCCGACAATGTTTTTGTAGAACAAACCAACATCAACCTGTTTATCAACGGTCGGTTTGCCGGGAAGCTGCAGAATCCGGAAGAACAGCCGGTAAAAGGAAAATCAGTTGGCTTACTGTTTTTTACGGTTGATATACTGTACAGTGCCGTGGGGGATGAACTGTGGGAAATGCTGAAATCCGGTTCCGGATACAGTTTTGACATCACAATTAGCGGAAACATCTCCATGTCCGGCATACCGGTAGCTATACCGACAATTGAAGTTTATTCGGTAACATTTGATGAAATTTTACAGCAATGGAAGCCGATGGAAAAATAAAGGTGATTCATAAAAGCGGATTGACCAAAGACATCATCCGGGCATGTGTGGATGAATGGAAAAACGGATGGACTGGATACGAGGAATTTGCCAGGCAGTTTAACCGGAGTTCTATCATCGACAGCTGCCGTGCCGTTTTTGATTTTCTGGTAACTAAAATCCGCTATAAGGTAGATCCCAACGGCGAGCAATGGATAAGAACGCCGGCAAGGCTCATTATGGACGGAAACGGCGACTGCAAAAGCTATTCCATTCTCACGGCGTCAGTATTAAGCTGCCTGGGAATTGAATGTGTGATGCGATTCGTCAGTTATGACAGCGGAGACTATTCTCACGTCTATGTAGCTGCTTTCGATGAATCCGGACGTGAAATAAAAATTGATGCTGTCGCATACGTGCAATGCGGTATACAATTTAACAACGAAATAGATTATATAAAAAAGGTAGATATGAAAGGTACAAGAATCAGCCGGCTAAGCGGTATTGGAGATATATCCGTAATAAACGATGAACGTTTTAATTCTGACTTCGCCGGAGGACAAAAAATGAATATCATCAATTGCAATGCCGGTATGCTCTACGTTGATTTGCTGGCTCAAAACGGATTGCAGACAGAACAGGATACAGAGTATGGATTTATATTCGAGATCTCGCGTGAGATTATAGAGAAATTCGGCAGTCGCAATAGCGACCTGGTTACTGCCGGTTATGTGCTGGCCTCCTATTTCTCCGCGCGCGAAACCGTCAATGCTTCCGACAGTCTCAAGCTTCAAATTATCACGGAGATAAATTCATACGTGACCAATTCCGTAGAAAAAGCGCAATATATCATTTCCGAAAAATTTCAAGCTATTTCCGCTCCCTTTATGGCATGGTGGGATAACTTTATCGTATCCTGCAACCGGACGCCGGAAATGTCGGAAAATACGCCGGTAGTAGCACGCGAAATTGTATCAACCGCGCCTTTCTTCCTTTATACCGTCATTGATAATAATCACTTGCCAACAATTGCCTTGAAGAAAAAAGAGGGGCAGGAAAATTCGTTATCCGACTTCATTGCCGACTCCGGAATAAGCGGAGATGCAGCCTTGCTGTTAGTACAAGCTGGAATTGTACTTAATTCGGAAGCAACGGTAGTAGATTTCTTCCGGCAGCTAAGCGGGAAGAAAATCAGTATTGGCGCCATTGACTGGGATAAGATTTCGAATATCGTTTCCGATGCAGCCGATTCTTTTTCAAAAGTCTATGATTCGGTAACGAAAGGGAAAACATCGAAGGTTCCTTCAACAATTCCCGGATATAAGCCCGAAACTTCTGACTTTGCTGTCAGTCCGCTTACACTGGTACTCGGTTTAGGAGTACTGGGCGCCGGCATTTACTTTTTAAGAAAGAAAGGGAAAAAGAAATGAAACGTGCCAAGATAGGAAATACTAATGTCCCGGTTGACGCTCCTTACTGGACTGGAGGAAAACGCTCTTCCCGGCTTCGACAGTCGGAAAAGGAGTTGTACGCCAAGATTAACCTGTTACAGGAACAAGCCAATTTTTCGGAAAGTGAAGATGAGATTCAGAGCCTGTATACCGAAATGGATAAACTCTATGTAGCCATCCAGCTTATTATGAATTTTGGCGATGATGAAGATTTGCTTCTGAAAGCCGGCGTGTCTTACTCCGATGCTCTCTATGACGGTCTTTTTCAAGAATATTACGACACGCTCGAAGAACGGAATATATCCGTGAACCGGGTTGCTACTGATTGCATCGCCCATGTCCCGGATATTCACCTTTCCGAAGATGTGGTTACCAGTGTCATCCTGTGGTGGAAGGATACAGTAATGCTGCAAAATTTCTATTGGAACGAAAACACCGGTGAAAAATCCGTATTGCCGGCAGACAGCATAGAAGCGGGAATTGGAGCCACCGATGACTACGATTCGCTGAGTGCCCGGATGGTCGAAGGCGGAATGTTTTACGTCTATATGATTGCCGACCGCAGGTTGATCAACACACCTAACTCCATGTACAAAAATGCGCAACAAAACATTACGCTCGACCGGCTGGAAAATATTGGTGTCGGTTTATCGCGCAATGTGATGCTGGATAATATCAAAACAGGCATATTAAGGGAAACCAACGGTAAAAGCGCCTCTCAAGTGGTTCAGGCGTTACAGCGCGGTGATGCTAAAATTGGCGAACCTATAACGCTGATTGTCGCTATTATCGGTGCTATTGTTGCTATCGCCGGCATGGTAGCCAAAATTGTAGAAGCGCGGAAAACCAGGATAGAAAATGAAACTGCCAAAATTTTAAGTGAAAACAACCTGAATTCCATTCGTCCAGATCATTCCGATTTTCCTTTTGGCGATTCGGATGGAGACGGTAAGGCTGATTTACCCGGTGTAATGAATAGCCTTGGCAATATTGGCGGGATTCCTATTCTTCCTATTGCGCTACTGGGGGGAGCAATATTGCTATTTAAATAAAAATGAACATTATACAAATCAATATTAAACTAAAACTTTACAGTTATGGCAAAATTAAAAAAGAAAAAATTGCCTAAAAAGCCAAAGGCATCCGCATCAATCGCAACCAAGGAAAGATACTTAAAAAGAGTATCCGAAGTAAACAAGGAAAACAAAAAGATTGATTCCATGAACAAGAAATCCGAACAGCTAAGCAAACGTATTGCTGGTATCGGTCGTATTTAACAATCAAAAAAAAGAGATATGAAATTTTTTAAAGGAAAAAGTAAAATCATGCAGCCGGTTGGCGGTCTGATTGGAGGTGTAGGAGCTACATTGCTCGAAGAGCATGTCCCTATTGATAACAGCACGGCAAAGACAGCCCTTATTGCCGTAGCAGGTGCGGGACTGTCTGCATTCACAAAAAACGAAATTATGCAGGGAATGGGTGCTGGAATTTTAGGCGTTGTGGGGGCTAACCTGTACAAAAACTTTACGGGTTCACCGGCAAGCACACCGGCAACCGCCGGGTTACCCTCAAGAAATGTGATGCTTGGTAGTCCCAACTGGATTGGTCGCCGCAGAGTAGCCGGACCGGAAATGGATCCTTCAAACGGACTTCCGGCAAGTAGCAAAGTTATGTTTTAATCGTAAAAAAGAGTAGAGATATGAATAATACAGTAAACATTGAGTTTCTTCGGAAACGTTATGACAAGTTGTTTGAGTTTTACAATCAACAGGGTTTGCCGCCGGCTATTTCTCAAATCCGTATTGAGCATGAGTTAATCAATGGCCGGGGAAGTTATACTTTCAACTTGAAAAAGGAAAATACCGGACTGACCGAGCAAAACATGAAGCGCAATGATCTTCTTGTTGTACTTGGTCTTTCAGTATTTCTTTCGATTGAGGATCCGGCAAAACCGGGAAAGGAGAAATTGTTAAGCTACGTTCCGGTTGGTGATAATGGATTTAAAACCGATGACATTGAGGCGTTATACAACGGAAAGTTTTATTTCGCCACCGGAACTACTGTTAACATTGAGGATATGCCTACGATGCTTTTCAAGCGAGTAAAAACAACGCAGGTAAGCGATACACAACAAGGTGAATTTAGCCTTATGGACGATATTCACATGATGGCGGAAACGCTGGCTATTGCCGGCACACAAGACCACACGGTAACCGTAACATTCCCTTCGTTTGCAACCGCTAATTATGCTGCTAACGATGAAACCAAGAAAACAAAACTTGTATTTATTGCCCTGGCATACAAAGTGCCCGGCGGTACATCCGAACAGTTCCGGATTGATCCAGCCAACCCATCCAGGAGAGCAATTTAAAAACAAGATCTACATCCTTCGCGAGCCTGACCGCTCACGAAGGAACTAAAAAAAACAGATGAAAAAGATAATACAACATTTCGATCTTTACCCGGTTTGGGTTGACTCGCATACAAACGTAGTAGTTTTGCCCCAAGACTTATTGTTTTTGGACAAAAAGATAGAGCGCATCAGCATACTGACTGCCGATTATATGCCTGTATTCAACACCGGTGAAAAACTGGTTCCGGATACGTATTTGAAACATGTCTATTTCAATCTGTTTGATGCCGGAAAAAACCCGAAGATGAGAAACCTCGCCGCAGAGTTTTTAAGAATTAATTCAAACATAGGGTTAAATATTAATTCAAAGCTGGATTTCTCCCGTTGCACAATGAAAGTGATGCACAATGAAATTTTAGAACCTGGAGAAAATTATATCTTACCAGTTCTTGTCTACTACAGCGACCGGCCTAAGCAGCCGTTTACAGAGCCATCCAATTCTTTATTGCTTGAAGTGCCGGTTGTGCCCGAACGCTGTTTTTACCGACTTTCCGACTTTGGCGGTTACGCGTTGGTTGGAAAACAGATTGCGCGCATACAGGCATCGGGATTGACTAATGCCGACGGCTGACGGATTTACCATTAACCAGCTTCCTCTTTCTGTATTTATCCAGGATATGACTTCCGAAAATGTCTATCTCGACAAGACAGAAATGGATTGGGATAACTCCTTTATTGAGTTACCGGCAGGCGAAGAAGGATCCGTATTATTGAACTTTTATTATATTGATTGATTATGAATAAATTAGTAAGCGGAGCCATTGGCGTTCCGGTTGAGATTACAGGAAATAGAATTAAGTTGCCTGATGTGCTGGACTTGAAGGGAAAGCGCATCAAGCACATTGACTTTTGCGACTTCACAACCGAAACCGTAACAGGAAAGAAATGTACCGGCTTGATGATTTACAACGAAGGAGCTTCTACAGAGCAAAGTGCATATCTCAATATCATCGAACAAAATACGCGCGTACTGAAAATAAAGGATATGTCGCTTAACCTGCTTCGTGTTTCCCGCAGAAAAGGGAACCGTGAATTTATCAATAAGATAATAGACTTTCCAAACTCATATATCACATTAACCGGAACGCCGGAATACGGTAAACATATTTTCCTGGTATTTTGGTATGACGAGCCTAAAAACATGCACCAGGTAATTGAAACAGGTCGCACCGAAGTTGACAGTTTTGAAATCCAAATCCGAAACCCGCAACTTCGCCGTATTCCTTTTGGCGAAAACCGCACGCTTTTCCAGCGGATGTATCAAAACATCATCCTTTTTGCCCCCATAACTTCCGGTACTACGCCGCTCGGAAATCCAAGCGTGGCAGTCGAAAAGTCGCATAATACCTTCATCACGCTGCAGCGGGAAAATATGAAGTACATTCGCAATATACCGGTATCGCTGTTTAATCAAACAGATAATGTATTTCCGATCCGGTTGCAAAACATCAAGTTTGAATTTTTGAACTCGTATCTTGAAGTGGCTCCCGGCGTGGAACTTACCCAGGGCGAAGCATGGGCGTTTAATGTTGAATTGGATAATAACAGGTAAGGAGGGATTATGTTGCACAGTGTAGAAGATACAATCAAATGGATCCGCGCCAATGACCTTCAATATTTTGAGGTTAAAAGCCGTGAACAAGACAACTCCCTTATTTTCGTGGCAAACGAGAATGACAGCCAGGAGACCAGCATTACACGTTTTCGCGAGATTATGGCGCTATCCCAGGGAGGGCGTTATTTTATTTACGGTACACAAAAGGGAGAAAAGTCCAAGCGTGGAAACTTCCGGGAAGAGTTTTCCTCGCTGGTACAAAGCCCGGCTTATTCTGTTAGTGGTGTGCCGGCTGTTTCCGCTGCTATTCCGGATGGTTACATTCCTCACTCGGAAATGGTACACGAATTAGAAAAATTCAAAATGGAAATTGAAATCCGCGACCTGAAAAAGGAACTTTCCATGAAGGAAAATTCAATGGACGTATTTTTTAACCGGTTGGAGCCATACGCCCCGGCGTTGATTGGAATGCTTACGAAACAACCTGTCCCGGTAACTATCGGAAGGTTAGATGCACCAATCCCGGAAGCACAACCGGAAATTTCCGGTACGGTTGAAGAATTTCTTACAGAGGAACAGGAAGAAAGATTGAATAATTCTCTTACCGCCTGGAGTGGAGCTGACGAAGACTGGCTTGAATTAATAGAGAAAATAGCCCGGCTGGCAGCGACACAAAATCCGATGTATGCAACGGCAAAAAGTATCTTACTAAATCAATAGAGATATGAGAATAACGAGCGTAGATTTTAGAAACAGTATCGCGAATATGGTAGCCGTAGCTATGGATGATATTTACCATATTGATGAAGATGGAAATATTACCGGCAGGCGAATGTATCGCATGGGAGATAAGATAGGACTTGCTACCGGTTATGTGATTCGATACGCCGAAACCTCCGGTGATTTCGTTGAGATTTACAATTCAAATAAAAATTCGATTAGTTTTGTCCGGATTATCCTTCTTGATTTTCAAGAAAATAAAAACAATACTACTGTTTCGATAAATGCACAAAGTGATTTAGATAAGTTACTTTCTACGCAAGTCGAGATTATGGATAACCTGATAGCTGCTTCCAGCATCGCGATGGCAGCCGAATGCAATGGGATGGATGTATCTTCTTACCGGATCCGGATAAAGCAACTCTACTTAAATTTGGCTGAACGAAACCAGAAACTGATAGATAGTGGTTTTATTGAAAACGAAGTAAAGGGAGCAACCATGCTTTCTGATTTATCGGATGATTTAGGTCGCGTATTAAAAGACAAGCCCGCAATCGGGATAGAGGCAACTACTATTTTAATAATAAAAGCTTCTATCATTTTAGTATTTGCCGTAATTGCTTATGTCACAATCAAAACATTACTTACAGGCGGTAAGGATGATTTGGATGAAGCGAGGAAATTAGTTGCCGAAATTTCAAAACTGGATCCGGAACAGGCAAAAGCAGCGAAGGATATATTAGGTAAATACTATTCTTCCTCCGGGATAAAAGACATTGTTATTTACGGAGCTATTGGATTGGCGGCATTCTTGGGATTTAAATATTTATTTCCGAAAATTAAATAATATACAGATATGGAGAATTTTATTTTATCATCTTCGATTTTAGTCGGGTTAGTCTTTATTTCTTCTAAAAAAAATAAAACATCTGAAATTAATCAAGATAAGATTGGTTCTGTCCCTTTTAAAAAAACAAAAGCATTTTATGATGTTCAAAAACAATTTGAAAAAGATTTAGACAAAATGCCTATTTACGTTGGAGCTGATATCACGAGAGCAGATAAGGATAAAACTTATTTTTATGAAAATGGTAGAGTAAATGATTTATTTTTTGCTTATATAACTGGATTTTCATTCGGTCAAAGTTATTAAAATTAAGAGAAATATGTGGTTCGAAAATGAAATCAAAATAAACAGAGATGCTTTTACTGCAAAGGTAAAGCAGGTTGGCAACGCGCTTGGAATCAATCCAAACTATCTGATGGCTGTGATGTCGCTTGAAAGCGGGTTGCGTTCCGATGCCGTGAATCCCGTTACCGGCGCATCCGGATTAATCCAGTTTATGCCGGCAACCGCTCGCAACCTTGGTACCACTTTGAAAGAAATTAGAGAGATGTCCAATGTTGAGCAGCTGGATTATGTTTACAGTTACCTGAGTACGTATTCTGGAAAAATGAACAGTCTTGCAGATGTTTATTTTGCAGTTTTCTTTCCGGCTGCAATCGGTAAGCCGGACAGTTTCGTTTTGCAAACATCCTCTTTATCGGCATCGAAAATTGCGAGTCAAAATCCGATTTTTGACCTGAATAAAGATTCGGTAATTACCGTTGGAGAAGTCAAGGAATATTGGAATAAATTCTTAAAAAAAAAGGGATTATTATAACCGGATTAACCGTTGGCGGAATATTACTCGCATGTTTAGCCGGTTATTTCATCTATAGAATGACAGAATGATAGAAAATAAAAGATTCAAAGTACATTACAATTCATACGTGATCCGGGATAATGATTACGTTAGAAGGCGCGGTTTTTCCTGTATCACGTTTGAAAACAGGGGCGATGTACCTGTTTTAATTGATGATGCCATTTATTTAGGTCCGAATTCGGAGGATATAATAGAATTTAACGAGCGACCTGATACGGTAATTGAGCATGAATTTGAAATAAAATTTGACCGGGAAGCTGCAGGAAAAAGAAAGTTATTAGTAATCGAAGCATATTACGAGGAGATTAAAGCATGATACATAAGCAAATAAATAGAATTGGAGGAAATAATACCGGTACGGTTGTCAGTCGCGTTGACAATGAGGAGAATCATCTTCTTGTTACTTATACAGATGGAAAAACCGAAGATGTAGGAGTATTGGGATGTTGTGCCGGGCATTATAAAATCTTTTTCAATGCAGAAAATTACCGTGACGAAAATGGTTATTTATCAGAATACTTCAAAATATGTAAGTGGCAGCTGGAAACTTTCGACATGGAAGGTTGGGATACACAATACCAGCATTTTGAGATGTACCAAAATCTCCCTATGTTCGACTTGCAAGTAACAGCGTCAAGTTTACACGAATACAACCCGATAGGTATTGCATCGGCAAAATACGAATTAAAATTTCCCAATATAGCCCCGCGGGATTATGACATAGACGGTTCTAATGCAATTCCATTTAATGATTTTTTGTCGAATGGGATTACAGCCGGAGACATAATAGTTTGGTCTGTCGAGAACAAAAAAGACGGTATTGGTATGGATTTATTCTTGTGCTATTCAAAGGAATCGAATGAAATATTTCTTGTAGCTAAGATGTGCAATATAATGCCCGGACAGCCAGCCAGGAATCCAAAACAGACAGTTAGTAAAGCGATTTATGAATTTGAGTTTACATTTTGTAATATAAAGCCGGAAGAAGAGATTCAAGCCATAGAATTGCCGGAGTATGCTTATATGGCGAGAGATACTTCTCAAAAATTCGCTAAAATCACTAATTATATCAGAATTTTAGAAGAATCTATACCACAATCAATAACAGTAGATGTGACAGAGATGTTTACACTTTCACAAAAGGTTAAATATTTCTTTGCCAAAATGTATCTGACTAAAGATCCGAATAGACCTTATACCATACGTATTTTAGCGTATGATACGTCCGGAGCTACAAATAATTTAATCATTACCGCTGCTAAAGGCTGGGGAGCTATTGAATCAAAACCTAAGTTTATGCTTAATGAAGACAACAACGGTTCTCCTGTATATTGGAAAATAGATATAGTTAAGGAAACTGCTTTTCAGCAGTGTACAATGACAGTTCCTAACGGATGTTATGATGTAGATTTTGAGTATTTTGTAGGTGAAGGAAGAACATCTTCTTATTACATTGACAGTAATCAAGCTATGCACCAGTTTGATATTGAAAATACTCCGATTGCTAATTTTTGTAATACTTCTTCTAATGTAACTATTAATGGAGTTGCCATACCCCAAAATAATGTATCAAGATTAGTATTCGGAAGTGGTTATGCTACTGTAACTGATATTCCTGCTAACTTCTTAAATGGCTTTAAATCTTTAAATTATATAGATTTAGAAGGTTTATCTAATGTTACTACTATTGGTGGTAATGCTTTTAAGAATACAACTAATCTAATTACTATTGATTTTACACCATTTAGTTCGGTAACTACTATTGGTGGTTCGTTTATGATTTATTCAGGTGTTAGAGAATTAGACATTAGACCTTTAAAACCGACTAATAAACCTACTGATTTTATATCTTATTGTAGATATTTGACTAAAATAACAATAGATACTGATGGAACAGAAATTAGTAATATTGGAACATCATTTTATAGTACGGGCGCTTATGCAGAAACTACGGAACCAAAAATAATTTATGCTCCAACTGTTGAAATTGGTAATGCATTTAAAAATAGATTTAGTGGTACTCTTGTCTTAGATAAATTTTCAGTAGAATTAATAGCTTAAATTAAAATGGCAGATGAAAAATAAATGGTAACGAAATCCCAATGACAGGTAGTTAAGATAATGAATATGATTAATGTTGTCATAATCGGGCAAAACGAGGGAAAATACATAGAAAAGATGTACAATTCTCTAAAAGATTATCCATATAGTAGAATATGGGTAATAGACCGTTGTACTGACGGCAGCGAAAAAACATTAAATGGAATTAGTGAATTTTACATAAAAACACCTGAAAGCTGGCAGGGAAGAAAAACTTCATCCGCGCGTAATCTTGGTTTATCGTTATGTGATAAAAATGCGGATGTATTATTTCTTGACGGCGACAGGTATCCTGTAAAAGGAGACTTAACATGTCTCGAAGATTTGGATAGTGATATAGCGCTTTTTTTAACAGAAAAAGACTTTAGAAATAGCATTATCAACTACCAGGAATATTACCGGACAATTAACAACGGTTTTGACCGGATAATTAACGAATATGGTGAACTTTTCCCAACGGATGTAGAGAAGTGGTGGGGTGTTGAAGATACATCGCTTGGTGATTTATGCTATAAACTTGGTTTTTCTGCCGGAATATGCCAGGGAGTACAATTACAAGGTAAAATAGAAAGCAAAAATATTGAACCGGAAGCAGCTCGCGAGAGATTCTTGAAGCTGAATCAAATATGGAATAAAAAATGTTAGAACAGATAACCATCGGAATAGGAATCTTATCCACAATTTCGGCTTACATTTTCGGAGCAAAGAAAAACACCGCCGAAACGGATAAGATTATCAATGAGTCTTTCAAGGCAATTATGGA
>QMCE01003060.1_pt1 | contig 16935 bp, 18 predicted proteins | sample 1821851 | NCBI WGS metagenome assembly QMCE01 (sample SAMN09453174, study PRJNA476694) | Termite gut metagenome, whole genome shotgun sequencing project. | isolation source: worker | host: Odontotermes sp. | place: South Africa:Pretoria | collected 2016-01-28
TTTTATCGCGACAACGATGCCATGAAATTCCACCTTGATCATCCGATGATGAAGAAATGTGTGGATCTGAAAGAAAATAACTATGCCGATAAAGGCAAATATGACTACGCTCCTGCGGATTTTGAAGATGCGATTGATAGCTACGACAAAGTGCTTGAAATCGTTGGAGAAATCTGTGGCGACATCATCGCTCCAAACGCAGAAGAAGTGGATCACGAAGGTCCGAAAATCGTGAATAATGAAGTGGTTTACGCACGTGGAACACAACAAAATCACGATGCTTTGGCGCAAGCGGGATTGTACGGTATGTCGCTCCCTCGCAAGTATGACGGACTGAACTTCTCAATGGTGCCTTATGTGATGGCAGCTGAACTCGTATCTCGTGCAGATGCAGGCTTTGCAAACATCTGGGGGCTTCAAGACTGCGCCGAAACCATCCACGAATTTGCATCGGAAGAAATCAAAAGCAAATTCTTGCCACAAATCAACGCAGGCGAAACCTGTTCGATGGACTTGACCGAACCCGATGCAGGCTCCGACTTGCAAGCCGTTCAACTGAAAGCTACCTTCGATGAAAAAAGTAACTGCTGGCGTTTGAATGGTGTGAAACGCTTTATTACCAACGGTGGTGCGAATATCAAACTCGTGCTTGCTCGTTCGGAAGAAGGCACAAACGACGGTCGTGGATTGTCGTACTTTGTTTTCGACCGTAGAGATGGGGGCTTAACCATTCGCCGTTTGGAAAATAAAATGGGTATCAAAGGCTCGCCAACCGCAGAGTTGGTGTTTACGAACGCTCCTGCGCAATTGGTAGGCGATCGGAAATTAGGTCTTATCAAATATGTGATGTCGTTGATGAATGGCGCACGTTTGGGCGTTGGCGCACAATCCGTAGGACTTGCGGAAGCGGCATACAGAGAGGCTTTGAAGTATGCACACGAACGCGAACAATTCGGAAAAGCCATCGTTAATTTCCCCGCAGTTTACGAACTGTTGGCGTCTATGCGTACAAAAGTAGATGCGGCTCGCACGATTTTATACGAAACATCGCGTTATGTGGATTTGTATAAATCCTACGATTTGTTGGTGAAAGAACACGGTCGCACCTTGACTAACGAGGAAAAAGCAGATGCTAAACTTTGCCAACGTAACGCCGATATGCTTACGCCGATGCTGAAAATGTTTTCGAGCGAATGGTGTAACCAAGTGTGCTACGATTCGCAACAAGTGCACGCAGGTTCGGGCTTTATGAAAGATTATCCGATCGAGCGTATGTATCGTGATGCACGGATTACCACGATTTACGAAGGAACTTCGCAACTGCAAACCGTTGCGGCGATTCGCCACGTAACGAATGGAAACTATCTCAAACTGATTAAAGAAAACTACGAATCTGCGCCGTTGAGAGCTGATTTGGAATACTTGCGCAAAGATTTAGTCGCTTTGACGGCTCGCTATGAGGCTGCTGTGAAAAGAGTGCAAGACATCAACGACGGCGAATTTTTGGATTTCCACGCACGTCGTTTGGTTGAAATGGCAGGCTATATCGTGATGGGTTATCTGTTGCTGATCGATGCAAACCGCAACGAGCATTACACGAAATCCGCACAGATGTTCGTTCGTATGGGCAAGGCAGAAATTGCTAAACACGAAGCGATGATCAACAATTGCGAAGTTAAGGATTTGGCAGAATACAAAGCTTAACAGAGCAGGGTTTTATCCTCAAAAAAAAGGGCGATGCAAAAGCATCGCCTTTTTTTAATTTTCCAAAGATTGTGCTTGCTGCTTCTTTGCCCTATCACCTAAAATAAAGCTAAGAACACCAAAAACTGCCATGGCTGCGATACAGGCAGTGCCGAGAGAATTCTCAACGATAAAGAATAGCGCAAGGCAAGCGATTGCCAACATAAAGAAAACACGGGAAAGACAACCGGATTGAGAAAGTTTGGAGTCTGATTCAGAGGCAACCGGATCAATTTCAGGTACCTCTACACTCGAATTTGTTTTGTCTAGATTTTTCATGCGAGTAGTATTTATTGATAATTGTTTGTGTGAGATTAAAAAAATCTTTGCAAAGATACGAAAAAAAATGAAATAAAACGTATTTTTAATAGTCGTATTTTTCGCCCCAAAGCGATTTGAGCCACGCTCTTAATTCTCGTTCTTTGGCATTGTTTTGAGGATCATAGATTTTTGTTCCAACAATGGTGTCGGGAAGAAATTCTTGACTCACAAAATTCCGATCGAAATCGTGTGCATATTTGTAATCTTTGCTATAACCGATGTCCCTCATCAATTGAGTTGGAGCATTGCGAATATGTAGCGGAACAGGCAGGTTTCCTGTTTGACGAACAAGTGCCAAAGCCGCATCAATAGCGAGATACGAGGCATTGCTTTTCGGAGATGTCGCTAAATAAATAGTTGTTTGCGAGAGTGGAATGCGACATTCGGGATAGCCGATTTTATGCACGGTGTCGAAACAAGCATTCGCAAGCAAAAGCGCATTGGGATTGGCGTTCCCGATGTCTTCCGATGCTAAAATCAACAGTCGTCGTGCGATAAATTTAGGGTCTTCTCCCGCCTCAATCATCCGTGCCAAATAATAGACCGCCGCATTGGGATCGCTGCCTCGAACAGACTTGATAAATGCGGAAATGATGTCGTAGTGCATTTCGCCCGACTTATCATACAATGCTAAATTCTGTTGAATAATCTCTAAAACAAGATCGTTCGTAATGGTAATATCCCCGTCGGTCGTGGATTGCGAGCCAACGACAATCTCCAAAGCGTTCAGCATTTTTCTTGCATCTCCTCCCGAAACCCGCATCAATGCCTCCGTTTCGGAAAGGATAACATTTTTTTTATCCACATTCTTATAATGCAAAACTGCCGAATCCAGCAATTGGCGCAGTTCTTCCTCAGTCAGGTTTTTGAGAATATACACTTGACATCTCGACAAAAGTGGCGAGATCACTTCAAATGAAGGGTTTTCGGTTGTAGCACCGATCAACGTTACAATACCTTTTTCCACCGCAGCCAACAACGAATCTTGTTGCGATTTGTTAAACCGATGGATTTCATCAATAAACAAAATCGAATTGAAACTGTGTTTGGCACGGTCAATCACATCACGAACATCTTTCACGCCCGAACTTACCGCACTCAACGTGTAGAACGGTTGATGCAGATATTCTGCAATCATCAAGGCAAGCGTAGTCTTTCCAACGCCCGGAGGACCCCACAGAATCATCGAGGGAATACGTCCGGAATCAATCGCACGACGTAACACAGCACCTTCTCCGACCAAATGTTTTTGACCGATGTAATCGTTTAGATTCTTAGGGCGGAGTTGTTCGGCTAATGGGATGCTCATTTTTTTAGTGATTAGTGATTAGTGATTAATTGTTTCCAATCAAAAACACCGCATTCTGTTTATGCAGGTCAATCGTTTGTTTGCGCCATTCTGCAACAGTTTTTGTTTGATGCAGGGCGTTCTCTTGTGTGATGTTCGCGGCAATTCCGATGCGTGTAGTCGGATTGCAAACGTTCAAGATGGATTCCAACAAATGATTGTTGCGATAGGGTGTTTCGATGAAGATTTGCGTTTGATTATGTCGAAAGGCTTGTTGCTCTAAGTCTTTCAGTTTGCGTTCACGGTCTTTTTTGTCGATGGGCAGATAGCCGTTGAAACAAAAATTTTGTCCGTTCAAGCCGGATGCCATAAGGGCTAAAAGTATAGACGAAGGTCCTACGATGGGCACAACAGGAATGTTTTTTTGATGTGCCAATGCCACGATTGTCGAGCCGGGGTCGGCAACACAGGGCACGCCTGCTTCAGAGAGCAAGCCGATAGATTCTTCGGAAATGGTTTTCAAATAGTTTCCGATTTCTCGCAGGTCGGTATGTTCGTTTAAGACAAAGAATTTAACCTCATCGAAATTTCGTGTATAGCCCGCACTTCTAAGGAAACGACGTGCTGTCCGAACCTCTTCAACAATGAACGTGGAGAGCGTGTTGATTCGTTCCGCAAAACTTGCAGGCAAAACGTCGGAAACATCCGAATTTCCTATGGTTGCAGGTATGAGAAAAAGTTTGTTCATCTGAAAAAAAGACCACCACTTTTAGCAAGCAGTGGTCTTCGGGTTACCATTAAAAAATCTATTATTAAACCTTTATTTTCTTTTCTAAATCTTCTACGTATGACTTGAATTGTTTGTCGGTTTCCAACAAGTCGGAAACGGTTCGATAGGCGTGCAAAACCGTTGCGTGGTCTTTGTTTCCGCACTGCATACCGATATTTGCGAGTGATGCTTTCGTATGTTTTTTCGAGAAATACATCGCCAATTGTCGAGCTTGAACAATCTCACGCTTACGTGTTTTGGAATTGATTTCGTCCACTGTGATTTGGAAATAATCACACACGATATTCTTGATATAGTCGATGGAGATTTCTTTTGCGGAGCTGCGCACAAACTTGTCGATCATATCACGCGCCAAATCCAGCGTGATTGTGCGTTTGTTCAGTATCGACTGTGCAAGAATGGAGTTCAAAACGCCTTCCAACTCACGGATATTTGCGGAAATACTATAAGCAATATATTCAACCACATCGTTCGGGATATTGATATCGCCGTTGTTTTTGATTTTGCTTTGTAGAATTTTGATGCGTGTTTCCACGTTTGGTACTTCCAAATCCGTGGCAAGTCCCCATTTGAAACGAGAAAGCAGACGAGGCTCGATGCCGTCCATATCCACCGGAGCTTTGTCCGACGAAAGGATAATCTGTTTTCCGTTTTGATGCAGATGGTTGAAGATATGGAACAGTTGTTCCTGTGTTCCGGGACGTCCGGAAAGTTTATGCACATCATCAATCAAGAGAACATCTATACATTGATAGAAATATACAAAATCGTTTTTAGTTTGATTCTTTGATGCTTCAATAAACTGTTGCGTGAACTCTTCCGCAGAAACGTAGAGTACGGTTTTGTCCGGAAAGTTTTCTTTGGTTTGAATGCCGATGGCGTGCATCAGGTGTGTTTTTCCCAATCCGGTAGGGCTGTGCAAAAACAACGGATTGAACGCTGTTTTCCCCGGTTCTGCTGCGATTGCGAAACCTGCCGAACGTGCCAAACGATTGCAGTCGCCTTCGATAAAATTTTCAAAGGTGTATTTGAAATTCAAGTTGGATTTCACTTTTGTTTTTGTTGGCATACCCGCGCGAATCCACGGATTGATGCCTTGCACCTTTTCGCTGATCGGTATCTGAATTGCAGGATTCTGCAAAACGTTACGATTGCCCGATTGTGCTTTCACTTGAAAAGAGTCGGTCGTATCCATCACAATGCTGTATTGCAAACGTCCGTTTGTGCCCAATTCTCGCTTGATGACTTTCTTCAACAAGTCGATATAGTGCTCCTCCAGCCATTCATAAAAGAATTGCGAAGGAACCTGAATGGTCAAGACGCTTTTTTCCAAATTCAATGGCTTGATAGGCTCAAACCAAGTCTTAAAGCTCTTCGGGTCTCCAATGTTATCTCTAATAATGTCGAGGCATTTTTTCCATACTGCCGAGTGGTTATTCTCCATGCTTTTGCACAATTTGTTAATTGTTTTTTCTTATCTTTCCGTAACACCTTTAATGGACTAAAAAATAGTCGCGAGGACAGTCACTAATTTCACAGTGCAAAGATGTGAAAAAAAAATGGAAAAAAAAAATGTTTTGCTATTGTTTTTTTGAAAAAAAAGTCGTAAATTAGAGCCCGAAAAAATAAAAAATCATTTTACTTATGTATTGTTTTGAAACTCAAATTAGAGCTCGCTATGCAGAAACGGATCAGATGGGATACGTATATTATGGTAATTATCCTTCGTTCTATGAAGTTGGTCGAACGGAGAGTCTTCGCGACCTTGGAATAAGCTATCGAGAAATGGAGGAACGTGGTGTGATGTTGCCGGTTCGAGAGCTGAACATCGAATATAAGAAAGCGGCACGCTACGATGATCTGCTGACCATCAAGGTTTGTATTTCCGAGATGCCTGTTGCGCGCTTGTGTCATACGTATGAGATTTACAACGAGCAAGGCGAACTTTTAAATAGAGGAACGACAACGCTTGTGTTCGTAGATTCCTCCACGATGAAACCCTGTCGTTGCCCTGAATGGTTTGCGGAGTTGTTGCGACCTTATTTTGGGTAGAAGAAATTATCCATACGCGATTGATTTAACCTCTTCGAGGTTGGATTGCTGCTGCAACGATTGTACAACATGCACGTAGGGGCGAGGCACAATGCCTCGCCCCTACAATATTTCATCGGTTACAGAACTGAACGCTCTTATTTCGCATAATTTACCGAACGTGTTTCACGGATAACCGTGATTTTGATTTGTCCGGGATAGGTCATCTCTTCTTGAATTTTCTTTGAAAGGTCGAACGAGATTTGTGCAGCATCGTTGTCGCTCACTTTGTCTGCACCTACAATCACACGCAATTCGCGTCCTGCTTGGATTGCGAACGTTTTCAAAACGCCGGGGTAGGAGAGAGCAAGCTCTTCAAGTTTGTTCAAACGGTTGATATAGGCTTCAACGACTTCGCGACGTGCGCCCGGACGTGCGCCCGAAATGGCATCGCAGGCTTGAACAATCGGAGAAATCAGGTTATTCATCTCGCATTCGTCGTGGTGAGCACCGATAGCGTTACATACGTCGGGATGCTCTTTGAAACGTTCGGCGAGCTTCATACCATGCAAAGCGTGAGGCAGTTCGGGTTCGGTTTCTGCAACTTTTCCAATGTCGTGTAAAAGTCCTGCACGGCGTGCAACCTTCGGATTTAAGCCCAATTCGGCAGCCATTGTTGCACAGAGGTTTGCGGTTTCGCGCGAGTGTTGCAAAAGGTTTTGTCCGTAAGACGAACGGTATTTCATACGTCCGACCATACGCACAAGTTCGGTAGGCAAATTCAAGATACCCATATCAATACAGGTACGTTTGCCCACTTCCATAATTTCCGCCTCAATTTGCTTAAAGGTTTTGGCAACAACTTCTTCGATACGTGCAGGGTGTATGCGTCCATCGGTAACCAATTTGTGCAAGGAAAGGCGTGCCACTTCACGACGAACGGGATCGAATCCCGAAAGGATAATCGCATCGGGAGAATCGTCGATGATGACTTCCACGCCGGTTAAGGATTCTAGCGCACGAATGTTCCGACCTTCACGACCGATGATACGTCCTTTCACTTCTTCGTTTTCGAGGTTGAAGGTGGATACGGTATTTTCCACGGCGTGTTCCGTAGCCGTGCGTTGCAAGGTTTCGATAACAATTTTCTTCGCCTCTTTATTTGCGGTCAGTTTTGCCTCTTCAACGATGTCGCGGATTTGGTTCAGAGCCTCCGTTTTAGCATCGTTTTTCAGCGTGTCGATAAGTTCTTTTTTTGCATCTGCTGCGGAAAGTCCTGCAACGGCTTCCAACTGTTGAACTTGCTTTTCGTGGATTCCGTCGAGGTCGGCTTTGCGTTTGGCAACCACTTCCATTTGCTTGTTCAGCGAGTCTTTCAGTGAGGATGCCTCGTTTTGTTTACGTTGTAGCTCTTCAATTTTTTGGTTGATCGACTGCTCTTTTTGTTTGATTGTATTTTCTTTGCTTGCGATTTTGGAATTACGCTCGTTGACGTCCTTTTCGTGTTCGGCTTTCAGTTGCAAGAATTTTTCTTTGGCTTGCAGTATTTTTTCTTTCTTTAAGATTTCGGCTTTTTCTTCGGCTTCAGCCATAAGTTTTTTCGCTTTAGAGCGGTTGAAGAGGAGTCCGATACCCAATCCGGCGATTAGGGCGATTGCAGAGAAGATGATGGTCAATGTGTCCATGGTGTTGATGTATTATGTTTGGTTTTTACTGTGTACAGAAAATAAAAAAAACCGCACTCAAATTTTGAGTTTTGATAAACTCGTAATGGTAATTCTATAAGGCTGCCATGTTCGGGCAAGGTTCTACTGTTGGACGAATCCAAAGCCTCGGCTTGTAGCCTCCTTTTTCGGAACGGGCTTTACCTTAATTGTAAATCTGTTGAGTTTACAAACTGGAATTGTTTTGAGTGCGGAATGCGTAAAGTGCTATATCTATGAACGTTTTCGGGCGGGTAAATCTACCTGTTGGTGTCCAACAAGGCGTTCAGTTCTACTAACTTACCTGTCAACTCTTTGTCGCGAAACGCTGAAATGCGTTCATTTCGCAAAGCGTTTGTGGTATATTGCAGGGCAACCATGGCGAGCAGATCCTGTCTGTCTTTGAACGAAAAATTTGCCGCATAACTTTTCAGTCGATCATTGATATATTTGGTCGCTTCTCTGAAAAGTTCCTCATCGTCACGCTTGACAGTGAGTTTGTAGGGGCGGTCTGCTATCGTTACTGTGATTGATTGTTCGTCCATTGCTTTATTGATCTAAAAGCCCGATACACTTCTCTATTTCTCGCACTAATTCATTGATTGCCAGCTTGGCTTTCGTTGAATCTTTGCCGGAGGAAAATCCTCCGCTTATTTTCAGTACGTTAATTTTTTTTTCTAATTCGGCTATTTGTTGTTTTTGATTATAAATAATTTGTTCGTAGTTGTTGCATTTAGTTTCTAAGGAATTGTTTTTGAGTGTTAAATCAGCCTTCTTTTGGAGTAGTAGAAGAACTTTTTCCTCAATTTTTGCCGATAAATCAATCATATTTTCCATAGAAAACCAAAATATACTGCAAATATACGACAAAAAAATGAGAATTGCAAGTAAAATCGCAGGAAAATATGAATAAGTTATCAAGAAAACCTCATAAATATCAATATCCCAACACTTTGCAAGAGGCTTGAATGAAGTTCGTGGCGTGTGCCGTCATACTGTCCACTTTTTGAGGGAATTGAGGAGCGAGATTGACCGTACTATTGGATTTGTAGTGAAATAGTTGTGGAGTCAATTCCGAATGAGGCTTGAAGATGAGGTAGTATTCATCGTCCATAACGCCAATTTTGTCATCGGCAGAGAAATACAGGTATTTTCGAGGTTTTTTCAGCACGTTTTGTCCGAGAGTAGTGTTGATGTAGGATTGGTTCAAAAGTCCCATTACAACGGGAAAAACACGTAACTATAGGGCAGTTCGTAAGTGGTTTCGAGAGTATTGCCGTGGTCTGCGAGAAAAACGAACATCGTTTCGTTGAACCACGGTTCTTGTGAGGCGATTTCAATGAATCGGCGCAATGACCAATCGGAATACTCCACAATTGCATCTAAGGCTTCGGTATATTTGGGTTTGAATGGGATGTTGTCGGGAATGTAGATGGGACTGTGATTACTGGAAGTTAAAAACGTTGCAAAAAACGGTTTTCGATTCAGACAAGCGTCACTCAAAAAATGTGTGGCGTATTCAAACATAAAGTGATCCGGAACGCCTAAAGATTTAGTTTTGACTTCCCTGGCGGGATAATGTTTTTGCGAGATTACACGATCGAAATTGTTGTTGTTCAGGTAGCCTCCAACATTGTCGAATTGGTCATCGTGTGTAGTAAAATAGAAATTTTGATAGCCCTTTTCTTTCAGGACGTGCGACATACTTTTCAGGATGGGAATGGGTTGAACATTCATGGATGTTTTCGCCATAGGTGCGGGATAGGAAAAGAGAGAGGAGAAGATGCCGTTATGGGTATGGATACCCGCAGTTGTAAAATTTATAAAAAAGAGCGAGTTATGAGCCAAAGAATCCAAAAAGGGTGTAAGATTTTTGGGATTCCCAAACCGTTGTAAGTAGTTCGCTGTCATTGATTCCATCAAGACGATTACGATATTTTTCAAGGCGGGTGAGGACGTTGTATCGGATGGGAATTCCCAACGGCTCAGCGGAAATTTCTCGTCGTGAATGGTGTTATCTGCTCCGAGCTCTACCTTCGCCCACGCAAGGGCTTCCGCAGGATCACACAAAGATATGTGTTGATTTTTCCCTTGCGATTGGTCTAACATAGAGCGCATTAGCGTGAAAGCGGGATTCAAACCGAGTTGATTCAAAAAAGGATTGTTACAGAAATAAGCTGTTCCTACGCGGATGGGCGATTTTTGTTCCCAACGTCCGCGCATACCAAGGAAAATCAGTCCTGCGAAAACAAGCATTGCAACTATTTGCAAGATTTTTGCGGGATATTTGCGCAGAGGATATACCGGCAAACGGTGTTTTGAGAAAATCCAAATGAACAGGGCGCATATTACCACGAACACTCCTCCGAATATGGCAAACCGCCATTCTCCGAAAATCATGGAAAACACGAACTTCGGACTATCCATCCATGCGAAAGCTGTTGCGTTGATTCGTGTGAAATGGTAGTTGAAAAATGGAATGTCTGCGGCACAAATCAGTAATACGAGCATCACAATTATTCCAACGATCCACTTCAAAACCATTGTAATAATAGGTGTTTGGAGTTTGAGCATAGCGCATATCCACAGTACTACGTAGGGAAGCGCAAGGACATAACACAGAATAACAGTATCGAATCTCCAACCCATCCAAAACGCTTGCAAGGTGAGCCACAATGCGTTTTCATCAATGGCACTGAGTTGTTTCCATTGACTAAACAACAACAGTATCCGGAAACCTGTGAAAAAACAGAGGCTAACGACGTACCATTGCAGGATTTGGCGTATGGGGTAAGGAAATGCCGACTTCATGGAATTTTACACTAACCCCGAAAATCCCATAAATGCCAAGGCGAGAATTCCTGCGGTTACCAATGCGATAGGAGTGCCTTTCATTCCTTTGGGCACTTTCATCAGTTCCAATTGTTCGCGAACACCTGCGAAGATCACCAACGCAAGAGTGAATCCTGCTGCGGTAGCGATGCCGTAGGTTGTGGCTTGCAGGAGATTGTATTCCTTCTGTATCACGAGAATAGCCACACCCAACACGGCACAGTTCGTGGTAATCAGCGGAAGAAATACGCCCAAAGCTTGATAGAGCGATGGACTCATCTTTTTCAAGATAATTTCGACCATTTGCACCAATGCAGCGATGAGCAGGATATATGCGATGGTTTGCAGGAAGCCAAGTCCGAGAGGTTCAAGAACGTATGTTTGAACCAAAAAGGTCATAATTGTTGCGAGGGTCGTAACGAACAGCACTGCGCCGCCCATACCGACAGCCGTTGAGATTTTGTTGGAAACGCCCAAAAACGGACATATTCCCAAGAACTGCGCGAACACGATATTGTTCACGAAAACGGCGGAGATGATGATTAAGATATATTCCATGGTTTATGCTTTTTTGAGATGATTGATGAAAGCGATGAGGAAACCCAACACGATGAATGCGCCCGGTGCGAGCACAAAAATCAGGATTCCGTCGCCTGCGATGAATTTATAGTCGAAGAGGCTACCGTTTCCCAACAGTTCTCGAATGCCACCTAACATGGTCAGCGAGAACGTGAAGCCCAATCCCATACCTGCGCCATCAACAAAACTCGACCATACGCCGTTTTTTGCTGCAAAAGCCTCTGCACGACCGAGAACGATGCAGTTCACCACAATCAAGGGAATGAATACGCCGAGGGTGGCGAACAAATCCGGCACAAAGCCTTCCATCAAAAGTTGAACAATCGTTGTGAATGAAGCGATAACCACGATAAATGCGGGAATACGCACCTTGTCTGGAATTTGCGTTTTCAATGCGGAGATGAACACGTTCGACATAATGAGTACGAACGTGGTTGCCAAACCCATCCCAAAACCGTTGATTGCAGAAGTGGTTACGCCCAAAGTCGGACACATCCCCAAAAGTAGAACGAATGTGGGATTTTCTTTGAAAAAGCCTTTTGTGAAATTTTGAAACTGATTCATATTGATTTTCTTGTTTTATCTATTGATTAAAGGTTAAATAGGTTAAAGGTTAAGGGTTAAAGGTTAAGGGTGCTGCGCTTTATTTTCAAGTGTTTCCCTTCACGATTGGGCGAAGCACCGTTAACCCTTTACCTTTCACCTTTTACCGTTGTGGCGCGGTTTACAGCATCACAATACGCTCGACTGGAGATCGTTGCAGCGGTAATAGCGTCGATTTCGCCACCGTCTTTTTTCACAGCGAGTTTGGTATTTGTCGGATTTTTTCCTTTGAACTGTACGGAGAAGTTGGATTTCTTGATGTCCATCTTGTCGCCAAGTCCGGGTGTTTCCGTATGATTGAGCACACAGATGTCGTAGATCGTTCCATCGGGCAAGAATCCAACCATAAGTTTGATTTCTCCACCGAAACCGGCTTTGGTAAAGGTTTCTACGGCAGTTCCTACAAGTTCACCGTTGGTATAGGCTTTGTTCAGAATGATTTCTCCTCCGTCAACGGTTTGTTTTTCTTCCTCTATTTTATCGAACGGAGGAAGAACAGCCTTGATCGCAGCCTCTTGTTTCGCTTGTTTTGCTAAGGCGATAGGCTCTTTGGTAATTTCATAAACCGCACCTAAACACAAGGCAGCAACGCTTGTAATCAGCGTTAAGGAAACGAGCAGGTTTATTAGGGTTGAGGGTTTTTTCTTCATGTTTATTTGTTTATTTGCTTATTTGGTTATTTGTTGAGGGGTTTTGGTTCGTCATCCCGCGCTTGACGCAGGATCCCCCTGATTATTTCAGTTGCAATGTTGTTTTATTTTCCAAACACACGTGGTTTAAATCCTCGGTTTATCAAGGGTACGAATGCGTTCATAATCAATATGGCGAACGACACGCCTTCGGGATATGCGCCCCAAACACGTATGGTAATCGTGAGCAAACCGCAACCTAAACCGAAGATCAACTGACCTTTGGGCGACATTGGCGAGGTTACCATATCTGTTGCCATAAACACTGCGCCGAGCATCAAACCTCCCGATAAAATATGCACGAACGGATTGATAAAATGTTCGGGATTGATTGCATTAAGGATGCAGGCGAACACGAATGCGCTTCCGATAAACGCTACGGGGATATGCCATGTGATGATTTTTTTCCATAACATATACAAACCGCCCAAAAGAATTGCGATTGCCGAAACTTCACCCAACGAACCACCACGCGCACCTACAAGCATTTGGGCATAATCTGGAATGAGTGGCATCAATTCAGTTAAGGATTGTCCTTGCGAGAGTCCTTCTTTGAGAATACCAAGTGGAGTAGGACCGGTCATAGCATCTACTACGTTTTGACCGAATAACGGGCGAATCGCAGGCCACGAAGTCATTGCTACCGGAAACGAAATCAGCAAGAAAGCACGTGCGACCAATGCGGGGTTGAACGGATTTTGTCCTAAGCCACCAAATGCCATTTTGGCGATGCCGATTGCCACTAATGCGCCGATGATAGTCATCCAAACCGGCAGGTTACTCGGCAGGTTGAATGCGAGCAAAAGCCCTGTAATCACAGCTGATCCGTCGGTAACGGAGGGTGGTGTTTTGAGCAGATATTTTTGTATTGCCCACTCGAAAAACAAGCAAGATGCCACTGCTACGGAGACTGTGAGCAAGGCGTCGAACCTAAAAAAGTAGATCGCCGTAAGCAAGGTCGGGAGTAGTGCGATAACCACGCCCCACATAATTTTTTTGACGTTTTCGGGACTGTGCGCGTGAGGTGCGCCGGAGATTGTTAGTTTATTCATTTTATCTTGTTGTTTTGTCGTTTATAAAGGGTTCGAGATGGCGGGGTACGGGGAGCTTCGCCACGTCGTGTTGTTTTTTATTGTTCAGTGTTTGTATTTAGCAATCGTGCAGAGTGATGAACTGTAAGAATATCAACTTGAAATCTATTTTTTAAGGTATAAACAATTCTATAATTTCCATTTATCAATTCGCGAATATTTTCATTATTAAACTCAGGAACCATACGACCGATTTTGGGGTGAGATCCTAAAATATCTACAGCGTGAAACAAGCGTTTAACAACTATCTTCGCGTATTTTTCAGAATCAATGGCAATATAATGTCCAATATCGTCCAAATCTTCAATAGCCTTATCTGTCCAAACTATTTTAACCATTTCGAGAGTTTTTCTTCCGCCTGAACAGAGGTATTTACAATATTTTGTTTCGATTGTTCTAATCCCGATTGAATTTTTTCCACAAAAACCAATTGGTCGATGACATCGTCAATCGTAAACACATCAGGAAGTTTATCCGATACAGATTGAAGTTGATTCTTTGTAATCATTGTTTTTTTTATTTATTTACGTTTAGATTGCAACACTCGAACATTATATTTCCCCACTCGCAAACAGTCGAGCAGCGGGCGATACGACGGACAACTGAACAAGCAACAACCACATTCTATGCAGTCCATCACATTCTCGTTTTCCAATTGTTCGTAGTTGTCGTTTTCTACCAAAGCCGCCATCAAGTAGGGTTCCAAGCCCATCGGACAAGCCTTTACACATTTCGCACAGCGAATGCAATTCATCGGTTCGCCACGATGAGCGTCGCTTTCATCAATCAACAATAATGCAGACATCCCTTTCACAACGGCTGTATCCAATGAAAACAGGGCTTTTCCCATCATCGGACCACCGCTGATTACTTTGCCTGTATTCTCAGGGACACCGCCGGCAGCCTCCAAAAGCATGGAAATCGGCGTGCCAACACGAACATTGAAATTCGACACCTTGTCCACATGAAGTCCTGTTACCGTAACCATACGCTCTATCAGCGGTTTGTTTTTCTGAACAGCCTCATACACGGCGTAACTTGTTCCGATATTACATACCACACAACCTGCGTCAATCGGGAGTTTCCCCGATGGCACTTCTCGGCCTGTAACAGCATTGATTAGTTGTTTTTCAGCACCTTGCGGATATTTCACTTGAAGTGGAACGATTTCAATACCTTCGAATGTTTTCGCTAATGTTGTCAGATGTTCAATCGCTTTCGGCTTGTTGCTTTCGATGCCGACGTATGCGGTTTTTACACCCAAAGCCTTGCGTAGCGCAGAAACGCCGACCAAACACTGCTCACCACGTTCAAGCATCAAACGGTAATCGTCCGTCAAATAAGGCTCACACTCCACGCCGTTGATGATCAGGTATTCCGCCGTTTTCCCTTCGGGAACCATCAGTTTGACCTGTGTAGGGAAACATGCACCACCCAAGCCGACAATGCCCATCTCCTTGACTTTGGCGATGATCTCTTCTTTCGTTAGGGTGATTTCACGTTTGATATCTTCGGAACGGTCGATCGTATCAAGCCATTCATCGCCCTCAACATCAATCACAACGGCGTCTTTACGATAACCGCTTGCATCGTAGAAAGTGTCTATTTTATTGACTGTTCCCGAAAACGGACTATGCACATTCGAGCCGATGAAATTCTCGTTTTTCGTGAGGAGTTGTCCCACCTTCACCTTATCGCCTTTGGCAACAATACATTCCGAAGGTGCGCCCAAATGTTGGGTAACGAAGACAATGCCCTGTGCCGGCAATCCCATGTTTATGGATTTTTCCTCCGCATTAAGTTTATAATCGTTTGAGTGGATACCACCGATTTTAAAGGTTTTCATATTGTTACAAATTGAATATTGTTGATATATCTTTGCTTTCGTATAATTTTTTCGCCTCAATAATCATGGAACTAATAACCTCTTCTTCCGAGGTAAATGTTTTGTTTTCATCCATGAACAGAGTTAACATTTCTGCGAGACATACAAAAAAATAAAAATTCCAATAAGGGAGTTTGTTCTTAATAGATATAAGGAAGCTGAAATCAATGTCCTTGTTTATTTTTTTGTCAATTGTATGTAGAAAATTTGTGGTCATTATGTTTGTTTTATATAGTTCTATTCGTATTGTCAGAGAGGGTATTTTGTGGTTTAAAAACTTTGTTTAAATAATTTCCCATCATCGTCTAAATCATTTAATTGTAAGCATATTTCATCACTGCCAAAAGAGTATGAAGTTCCGTCATTTTGTCTTGGAGTATCCGAATCAATCAGAGAAACAATGTGCTGAATATTATATTCATTACAAATAGACTTAATTTTGTCTAATAATCTAATTTTAATTCGATCGTCAAAACCTTCTACGATTCCATCATGATAAACAAATCGAAAGAAAGAGTTTTTTGCATAGTGAATCAATAAGGACAAATCAAAAGCCATACAAAGTAATTTTTTATAGGAAGTACCCTCTGCTTCTGATGTTGAATTTTTGTCTATCGGATTAACGTAATCGGCAGAAAATTCTATATTGCCGTTTTTGTTTTGATTAATAGAAATAATAGCATTTTGATTAACAATTTCTTTCAAAATTCCATCAAAAATTTTATTGATTTCTGCATGTTTCCTTTGCTTGATGGCATTCTCAATATCAATAATAGATTGATTAATTTTCTCGTTAATGTTTTTGATGTTTTCTTCAAGTTCAACGGATCTATCAATTAATTTTAATCTATCTTTTAATCTATCAATTTCAGCCTCCAATGTGGCTAATTGTTTTTGATATGTTTTGAATTTTGCATACGTGTCTTTTTCTGTCAAAAATGAGAGCTTATCACTTTTGTCATTTTCTAACTGCCTTAACTCTGCATCTACTGTCAAAAGTTCCGATTTTAGTTCTCGTAAATTTTCTTGCAAGTATTTTCGTCGTTCGGTTGATATTGCAGTATTGAACTTCTCTAAATCATCGTATTGTTTTCCTAATTCAGAGGGAAAATATAATTGTACATCATTAAAAAGTTGTTTTAATTTTTGAACGTTTACATTATTTTCAGAATTTCGTAACGATTCTTCCGTTTTAGAAATTTCATAACGGATACGATATTTTTCTGTATTTAGTGTCTGTATTTTCAAATCCAAATCCTCAATGATTTCTTTTGTTATTTCATTGTCATTTAAGAAGAAATTAAATTTATCTATGGTCTGTTCTGTCGCTACTTTTTCTCGTTGCTTTATATCAATTAAACCTAGATATTTGTCTTTTTC
>QMCE01000768.1_pt1 | contig 16933 bp, 12 predicted proteins | sample 1821851 | NCBI WGS metagenome assembly QMCE01 (sample SAMN09453174, study PRJNA476694) | Termite gut metagenome, whole genome shotgun sequencing project. | isolation source: worker | host: Odontotermes sp. | place: South Africa:Pretoria | collected 2016-01-28
CCGACGAGCGAGTGGCGCACCCAGCCAACTCCCCTCGCTCATCCACCTAGACGCTCACGCTCAGTGAGCACCAGCCACTCGTTGCGGCTACGCGGCGACGACCACCGGCAGGATCATCGGGCGGCGCCGGTGCTGGGTGTTGACCCACCGGCCCAACGTGCGGCGCGCGACCTGCTGCAACTGATAGGTGTCGTCCACGCCGTTCGCGAGCGCTTCCCGCAGCGCTTCGGCCAAGGGCTCACGGATCTCGTCGAACACCGAGTCGTCTTCGGCGAAGCCACGGGCGTGGATGTCTGGCCCGCTGACGATCGTGCCCGACCCCAGGTTGACGACGGTGACGGCCGAGATGAAGCCCTCTTCGCCCAGGATCTTGCGGTCGGTCAGCTCCGAGTCGGAGATGTCGCCGACCGTCGAGCCGTCCACGAAAACGTAGCCACATTCGCGCCGTCCGACGATTGAGGCGACTCCTTTCGCCAAATCGATGACGGTGCCGTCCTCCACCACGAGGGCACGATCCTCGGGCACACCGGTCTCGACGGCCAATCGCGCGTTGGCGATGAGGTGGTGCACCTCGCCGTGGACGGGCAGCACGTTGCGCGGCTGCAGGATGTTGTAGACGTACAGCAGTTCCCCGGCGCAGGCGTGCCCGGAGACGTGAACGAGCGCGTTGCCCTTGTGGACGACGGTGACGCCGTTGCGCGACAGCGAGTTGATGACGCGGTTGACGGGGTTCTCGTTGCCGGGGATGAGCGAGCTCGCCAGCAACACCACGTCGCCGGGACCCGCTTCGATGACCGGATGCTCCGACTGGGAAATGCGCGACAGAGCCGACAGCGGCTCGCCCTGCGATCCCGTTGAGATCAACACCACCTTGTCTTCGGGATAGTCGTCGAGGTGCTTCAGGTCGACCAGGGTGTCGGCCGGCACGTGCAGGTAACCGTTGTCGCGGGCGATCGTCATGTTGCGCACCATCGACCGGCCGACGTAGGCCACCTTGCGGCCATGGCGCACCGCGGCGTCGATGACCTGCTGGACGCGGTGCACGTGAGACGAGAAGCAGGCGACGATGACGCGATGCTTCGCCGTGGCGATCACCCGGTCGATGGCCGGCGCGGTGTCGCGTTCGGGCAGAGTGAAGCCCGGCACGTCGGCGTTCGTGGAGTCGACCATGAACAGGTCGAGGCCCTCCTCACCGATCCGGGCGAACCCGCGCAGGTCGGTGAGCCGGTGGTCGAGCGGCAGTTGGTCCATCTTGAAGTCGCCAGTGTGCAGCACCGTGCCGGCGGGCGTGCGCATCACGACGGCCAAGGCGTCGGGGATGGAGTGGTTGACGGCCAGAAACTCGAGCTTGAACTCGCCGAGCGCCACGCGCTCGCCCTCGCTCACCACGCGCAGATCGGCGTTGCGAAGGCGGTGTTCCTTGAGCTTCTCGCGCAGCAGGGCGAGCGTCAGCTTCGACCCGAAAACAGGGATGTCTGGACGCTTCCGCAGCAGGTAGGGCACGCCGCCGATGTGGTCTTCGTGCCCGTGGGTCAGCACGATGCCTTCGACATCGTCGTAGCGGCCGGCCAGCAGATCCAAGTCGGGCAGGATCAGGTCGACGCCCGGCTGGTCGTCCGACGGGAACAGCACGCCACAATCGACCAGCAGAATCCGGCCGTTCAACTCGAACGACGTCATGTTGCGTCCGATGTCTCCCAGGCCGCCCATGGGCGTGACACGCAGGGTGTCAGGTTTGAGTTTCGGGGGTATTTTGATCGGTTCTCTCACTCCTCTAGCCTACCGGGAACGATCAACCGCCCTAGTCGCCAGGCTGGGAGCCACACTCTTGAGACCTTCCGACGCGATGGCCTGGCCCGCTTCACGACACCTTGATCCTGCGCTGCGGACTGTCATCTCGCCTCGCCTCAGCCGCGACGCCGTTCAATCGTGCCTACTCGCTCATCCCAGCTTGTCCCACAAGAATTTCGCGGGGAGCAGCAATCACGAGAGCCCCAGCAGGCCGTCGATGCCGATCGTCAGGCCGGGCGTCTGGGGCACCGCCCGGACGGCCATCAGGACGCCGGGCATGAACGACACCCGGTCGAGGGAGTCGTGACGGATGGTCAGCGTCTCACCGTCGTTGCCGAACATGACTTCTTGGTGCGCCACGAGACCGCGCACCCGTACCCCGTGGACGTGGACGCCGTCCACGACCGCGCCGCGCGCACCGTCGAGCGCCGTCGTCGTGGCGTCAGGAATGGGCGCCATGCCAGCCTGAGCTCGCGCCGCGGCGATGATGCCGGCCGTCGTGCGCGCCGTGCCCGACGGGGCGTCCACCTTGTTCGGGTGGTGCAGCTCGATGATCTCGGCCGACTCGAAGAATCGGGCCGCTTCCCCGGCGAAGTGCATCATCACCACGGCGCCGATGGAGAAATTGGAGGCGATGATCACGCCCACGCCCGGCTGCACCGCCAGCATGCCGCGCACCTGGCTGAGCCGCTCGTCGTCGAAGCCGGTGGTGCCCACGACGGTGTGCAGCCCGTGCTCCACGCACCAGGCGATGTTGTCCATGACGGCGGCAGGCGTCGTGAAGTCGACCACCACCTCGGCCGCCAGCAACGGATCCCGCGGCTCCCCCGCGTCCACAGCGGCCACAAGGTCGAGCCCGTCCGCAGCCTCGACCGCCCGGCAGACCTCGCCGCCCATCCGTCCTTTGGCACCCATCACTCCGACACGCATGTCGACCCCTTTCGTCGCTTGCCATCTTAGGGATCCCAGATGCCCAGCGCGTCTTACAGTCGAAACGTGAAGCCCGAAAACCCAGAGTCGGCCACGCCTGCGCTTTGCACCAGCGAATCCGCGAGATTCGTCCAGCGATGTCGCCGTGTCGCCACTGTTTCGCTGAAACAAGCTGAAACAAACGACGCCATACCATGGGTCGCAGACCTAGCCCGCCACGTGACGCGAATCGCCGGCGACACCCTGAGGTACCACCGGCGATTGACGCGAAAGAAGAACGCGGGCGTTTAGTCTTCGTCCTTCTTGTCTTCGATGACGGGGATCAGGCTCAGCTTGCCCCGGTCGTCGATCTCGGAGATCTCGACCTGCAGCTTCTGACCGACCTTGACGACGTCCTCGACGTTCTCGACGCGGGCGCCGCCGGCGAGGGCACGCAGCTTGCTGATATGCAACAGGCCGTCCTTGCCGGGCAGCAGCGAGACGAACGCACCGAACGGCATGATCTTCACCACGGTGCCGAGGTAACGCTCGCCCTTCTCCGGCATGGTCGGGTTGGCGATCGCATTGATGAGCGAACGCGCCGCCTCGGCCGACTCGCCGCTGTCGGAGCCGATGTAGATGGTGCCGTCGTCCTCGATGGAGATGTTGGCACCGGTGTCGTCCTGGATCTGGTTGATCATCTTGCCCTTGGGACCGATGACCTCGCCGATCTTGTCGACCGGGATCTTCATGCTGATGATGCGCGGCGCGTACGGGCTCATCTCGTCGGGCGTGTCGATGGCTTCGGCCATCACCCCCAACAACGTCATGCGGGCTTCGCGGGCCTGCAGGAGGGCCGCGGCGAGCACCTCGGCAGGGATGCCGTCGAGCTTCGTGTCCAACTGAAGGGTCGTGACGAGCTCTTTCGTGCCGGCGACCTTGAAGTCCATGTCGCCCAAGGCGTCCTCGGCGCCGAGAATGTCGGTCAAGGTGACGTAGTGCCTCTCACCGTCGATCTCCTCGCTCATCAAGCCCATGGCGATGCCGGCGACCGGCGCCTTCAGCGGCACGCCGGCGTTCAGCAGCGACAGCGTCGACGCGCAGACCGAGCCCATCGACGTCGACCCGTTGGAGCCGACGGCCTCCGACACTTGCCGGATGGCGTACGGGAACTCGTCGCGCTTCGGCAGCACCGGGATCAGCGCCCGCTCGGCGAGCGCGCCGTGGCCGACCTCGCGACGCTTCGGCGAGCCGACGCGGCCCGTCTCACCTGTCGAGTAGGGCGGGAAGTTGTAGTTGTGCATGTAACGCTTCGTCGTCTCCGGCGACAGCGTGTCGAGTTTCTGCTCCATGTCCAACATGTTGAGCGTGGTGACGCCGAGGATCTGCGTCTCACCGCGCTGGAACAGCGCCGAGCCGTGCACCCGCGGCAGCACGCCGACCTCGGCGGACAAGGTGCGGATGTCCTTGACGCCGCGACCGTCGATGCGGACCTTTTCCGTCAGCGTGCGATGGCGGACGATCTTCTTCGTCAGCGCCTTGTAGGCGCCGGAGATCTCTTTCTCCGCGTCAGGCAGGCGCTCGGCCAGTTCGGCCTTGACGTCGGCGAGCAGCGCCGCGTCGGCCGCCTCGCGCTCCTGCTTGGGGGCGATGCTCATGACCTGCTGGAGGCGATCGGTCGCGGCCTCTTCGACGGCGGCGTACACGTCGTCGGTGTAGTCGAGGAAGATCGGCATCTCCCGCGTGGGCTTCGGGCACTTCGCCGCCAACTCGGCCTGCGCGTCGCACAGCGCCTTGATGAACGGCTTGGCAGCCTCGATGCCCTCGGCGACGACCTCTTCGGTCGGGGCCTTGCGGCCCGACCGCACCAGGTCGAGCGTGTTCTCTGTCGCTTCGGCCTCGACCATCATGATGGCCACGTCGCCGTCCGGCAGCACCCGGCCCGAGATCGCCATGTCAAAGGTGGCGTCCTTGACCTGCTCGACCGTCGGGAAGCCGACCCACTGGTCACCGATGAGGGCGACGCGCAAGCCGCCGACCGGACCGGTGAACGGCAGGCCAGCGAGGGTGGTGGAGCAGGAGCCGGCGTTGATGCACAGCGAGTCGTAGAAGACGTTCGGGTTGAGCGCCATCACGGTGATGACGACCTGGACCTCGTTGCGCAGCCCCTTGACGAAGCACGGACGCAGCGGGCGGTCGGTGAGACGGGCCGCCAGGATGGCCGATTCCGGCGGACGGCCCTCACGGCGGAAGAACGAGCCGGGGATCTTGCCAACGGAGTACATGCGCTCCTCGACGTCCACCGTCAGCGGGAAGAAGTCGATCGCGTCGCGCGGGGTCTTCTGGGCGGTGGTCGCCGACAGCAGCATGGTGTCGCCGTCGAGGTAGACGCACGCGCTGCCGGCCGCTTGCATGGCGAGCACGCCGGTCTCGAATCGGACGACGTGTTTGCCGTATGAGCCGTTGTCGATCACGGCCTCGGTGAATTGCAGGCCTGGGCCTTGCATGGATGTGTTCCTTTCGTCGGCCCATCATCCGGCCAGCGACCCGGTCTTCGATCGAGGCCCGCGGGATGGTTGACACCTGCCCGAAGGCCACTACCGAGGACCGACATCGGTCTGGTCCAAGCAATGGGCTCTTTCAGTGGTATTCAGTTGTCGCCAGGCGGACAGTCCGCCTGATCATGCGCCGGCCGTCATGATCCGACGCATGGAAGAAGGCCGAAGATGCCGAAAATCCAGCGGCGCTGGGCCACTGGATTTTGGCATCAAGGAAAACTATCGGCGCAAGTGCAGACGCGCGATGAGCGAGCGGTAATGCTCGACGTCGTTACGCGCGACGTAGTTGAGCAGACGACGACGTCGGCCGATCAACAGCATGAGGCCACGATGGCTGTGGTGGTCGCCCGGGTGAGCCTGCAGATGCTCGCTCAGATGGGCGATACGCTTGGTGAGCAGCGCGATCTGGACATCAGGCGAACCGGTGTCCCCCGGCTTGACCGCATACTCGTCGATGATCTTCTTCTTTTCGGCGGCGTCCATACGCTGCTCCCTTCAGTAGTCTCGTTGCGCGGCGCCGCCCAGCCAGACCAAAGAAGATCAGGTGATCGTGGGATCGTCGGGCAGCTCTTACGCATCCGCGGCCGTCATGACGGCTCAATAAGGTTACCGTGTGAAACGCACCGTGGCGAACTGTGGAGGCCCACGGTCGAATAGCACCCCGCCGAGAGCCGTCACGTGATTGGCTCCAGCCAGGCCGCGTTCCAGGTCTTCAAGCCGATGAGTTGGTTGACGCGGAGGTGTTTTTCGGCCTGGGACTGGCCCCACCCACCGAACTCGAAACCATGTACCACGCTGCCCACAAGACCCCGACAACCGCCAGGGCCACCAACATATGAACCCTCCGAACACCCAGGGCAATTCAGGCCGGCTGCCCGTCCTCCCCTGTGGATCGCCGTCGTCGATAGCTAGCTAGTGATGGTCAGCCCCAGCGCTGGGCCCTCGCAGACAGACGTTTGGTAGCTGACCGTGAGGCGGGCCGGAGTGGTCGTTCCAGTCCAGGGGAACACCTGCCGTGCGGCACCGGACGCGTCCAAGACCACCGTGCCCAGCAGCTCGCCGTCCACGCGCACCGCGACGCTCTGACCTGGGATGCCTCGCACCTGGACCGCAAGCTGGCCCGTGAGGCGGTTGACGCCCACGCTGGGCGGCGGGGCCACCGTCACTCGCGCCGTCGCTTGCGCCGCTGTGGAGGACTGAGTCCCTGGGGAGTAAGAGGCCGTCACCCGTTGTGTGCCGTATGACCACCGGCCTACACGTGGCAAGTGCCAGGTGCCGTCGGCGCTGACGACGGCGTTGCCCACGATGCCGTGGCGCGGAGTGCTCACCTCCACGGTGGAGCCGGGTTCTGCCGTCCCAGAAAAAGCGGGGAAACACACTCCCCCAGCAGTGTCGGCGTCATGCAACGTTATGACCGCCAGAGCGGGCGTGGTGGCAGCCGGCCTAGTCGCGGACGTGGCCGATGACGGGACAGCCGGGGCAGGTGCTGTGGGCGGTTCAGTTGTCGCGACAGATGATGCCGGCGTGCTGGCCGTCGCTGACGGTTCCAGACGAGGGGTGTCATTGCGGGGCTCGCTCGTCTGTGTCACCGCTGGAATGGACCTCGCCGGTGCTGATGCCACCGGGCTGGACGAAACCGCTCCGGTCGGGATATCGCCGGTGCCGCTGGACGATGCGCCCAGCGTGGTGGACCACAGGACGATCAACACCAACGGCACCGCAACGAGTGCCACAGCGGCAGCCGCCAACCAACCACTGCGACTCCCGCCGACCGCAACCGGAAGCACGCTGTCAGGCAAGGGGGCCGGGGTGATAGCCGCCTCGGCGTCGATCCCACTGGACACATAACCAGCCGCTGCGATGCCACAGATCGCCCCCACCAAGCGGGCACCGGCCACAGGCATCGAACGTTTGCCCGTCGACGCCGCGTCACCCGTACCGGCTGTGCCAGGCACATCCGATGCCGTGCTGGTGGCGCCGGCTGCCGGGGCTGCCGCGTGCTCGGCACGAACTGGGCGCGCGGTGTGTGCGCCCATATCGATGGTCCCCCGTGTCACCCCACCTGTCGCTGCCGACTCAAAGTCGGCCAGTTCGGCAGCCTCCTGCTTCGACCAGAGTTGGCGGAACTGTTTTTTTGCCAGGTAGAGGACGCGTGAAGCGTGGGCCGATTTGATACCCATATGACGGGCCAGCTCAGGGATGCTCAAACCCTCTACCGCGCTCATCCAGAGAGCACGGCGGTAGCGCTCGTTCATGGAGTAGAAGATGCTTGCCAGGGCCGAGCGGTCGGCGACGCTTTGGTAGGAGTCGCCCGAAGCAAGGCGGTCGTCCCAACCATCGGCAGGAGTCTCATGGGCGCCCACGTCCCCATTGATCGCCAGGTTCTTGATAGCGGTGTAGAGATAGGCGCGAAAGTGGGTTTTTGGCCCTTTGCCGTCTTCCCAGAGCGCCAGAATCTTGGCGAAAACCTCTGCGACGATATCGTCCGGCTCGTTGACACCGCAATGCACGCGCGCGAACGCCTTGGCGGCGTTGACGTGGCGCACCCACAGCGCCTCAATGGCAGAACGGTCGCCCTGCCGAGCCCGCTCGATCAGGTGTTGTTCATTGTCGCCAGTGATGCCTCTGGGCAGCCAATCGCCCGACGGTTGTCGGTCAGCAGCCATCCCACTCCTGCCGACGGGAAGGTGCTGTGAAGCACACGGGCGTGAACCCGTGTGCTTCACAGCGTCGAAGAAGCGTCACCATGCGAAGGGGACCAGCGGCAACGCGCCAACCCGCCAAGGGAAAGCAAGCGACGCCCCTTGAGGGCTGTCTCGGATCACTCGCGTCGACGAGCCACCACCGTTCCGCCCAGCACAGCCAAGCCCATCAAGGTGAGAGCGAGCAGCGCCCACACGCCTGCCGGAACGCCCATGACGCTGCCGCCAGTGCCAGCATCCGGCCCCGCCGTGGCAGAGGGGACGAGCGATACGGCGACTTCGGCTTCATCCGTTCCCGATACCGCAGGGCCAGACGCCGCCCCTCCAGGATCGGCGGGAACCGCCGGCTCCTCTGAGTCATCCGGATCCCCAGGCAGCTCAGGCGTGTCACCTGCCACCGTAGCGACATTCGCCACCCGTCCATTGTCGACGTCGGCCTGCGTGATGACGTACGTGGCCTGACAGGTCACCGTGTCACCAGGCGCGAGCTTCCCTTCGGCGGCGGGCCAGACGCATGTCAGAGGGCTCAGGCCCTCCAGCGGGTCGTCGACCACCACATCGACCAGGTTGGTGTTGCCCGTGTTCTGAGCGGCGAGCGTCCATGTCACCACGTCACCCAAGGCGGCCTCCTCCGTGTCCACCGACTTCGACATGGCCACCCCCGGCTGCGACAGGACGGGAACAACCGCCTGGGCCTCGTCGGTGACCTCAGCGCCGGTCAGCGGTTCACCGGTCTCCGGGTCGAGGTAGGGCTCAGCGGTGTCTGGATCGACCGGCGGGAGCGATGTGCCTACCACGGTCACGTTGGGGTTCACTTGCTCACCTTGATCCAGATCGGCCTGCCGCACCTTGCTGTTCCCCTGGCAGGTGAAGACCTCGCCTGGCTGCAACACCAGATCACCGAACGCCTCCTGCGCCGGAGGGCCTGCTTCGTCACCACTGTCGCCCAACGCCAACTCCAGGCCATCCGCGGTGAGACAACCCGTGAACTTGAACTCCGTGTCGGCCGGCATGCTGTCGGCCAGACTGAAATCGGCCAACGCGAGCGGGCCGGTGTTCGTGATGGTGAAGTCCCACGTCACCAGGTCGCCGACGCTGTCGCCGCCCTCGACGGAACCGATCTTCTCCACCATGACGCTGGGCACGAAATGGACGGTGCACAACCGGTCTTCAAGGCAGGCATCGCGGCCCTCGTCTGTGGTCAGATCGGGAACGACCGGTGCTATCCCGCCGTCGTCAGGTGTGGCGTACAGCAGGTTGCCGAGCAACTGGTCGCCCCCCTTCTGCACCGTGACCGTGTAGGTGACGGTCACGGTCTCACCTGGGTCCAGCGCGCCTGCCACTATAAACGACTGGCCGTCGTCTGCCAGCGCCACCGCGACCTCCACCGATGACGCGACGGGCGCGCCGCTCAGTGTGGCATCGTCCAGCACCGCGGTCAGATCGTCGGTGTAGCTCAGCGGCGTACCACCAACCCCCGTGGTCTCGGTGAATGTCAGCGTGTAGGTGATGTCGTCGCCAGCCTCGACAGCGTTGCCCTCGCCCGGCGATGACGACTTGGCGGCGGTCAGGTCGCCCACCACGCCGGCGTCGATGGTGAAGTCACTCGTGCCGGAGGCGACGACCACTGGCTGAGCGGTTCCCGTTCCAGGATCGGCGTTGGAGTCGGTGCCGTCGGCTGAAGAGCCACCCCGGCTGGTGAACGCCGCGCCGTCGGCTGGCTTAGCGAAGGTAACCGTGTAGCCGGTCTCATCAGACGGCGGCAAGTCCTCAAAGCGGTAGCCGCCCTCCGAATCAGTGATCACGCAATAGGGCTCAGTTCCATCCGGCGCTACAACGGCCTCGCCTCGGCCGGTGTTGCCACTCAGGCACACCTGCACGCCGGGAACGCCTGGTTCCCCTTCGTCCTGCGCGCCGTCGGCGTCGTTGTCAGACCAGACCCTGTGACCCAGGCTGGACAACTTGTACAAGCCAGTGTCCCAGGTGCCGTCAGAACTGGCGACGCCCACCGGCACAGTGACTGCGCCAGTCGCGGACTCGACGTCAGAATCGAGCTGTTGCGATGCGTCTTCATCCACATCTTGCGCGGTGAAGACATAGCCTGATGGCTTCACCACGGAGACGGTGTAGCCATCCTCGTCGGACGACCGCAGGCCCGCGAACGAATACGCTCCAGTCGTGTCCGTGAACGTGGAGAGATTGACGGTGTTGCCCAGATCATCCTGGCCAGACAGGGTGACCTCGACATTCGGCAGGCCCGGCTCACCCTCATCTTGCAGACCGTTGCCATTCGTATCCTCCCACACCACGTCGCCCAGGCTGGAAGCTGCCACCGTGATGGGAGCGGTGATCGGTCCCACGGGGAACTGCAAGCCAGACACGTAGCCCTGGCCAGACAGCACATACTGATTGCCCACGGCGTTGCCGGTGCCGGTCATGGTCACCGTCATGCCCAGTCGCTCACCGCTGCCGAACCCACCGGAGCCTTGGAGGCGGACGCCCGTCACCTCGGCCAGCGAAGCGGGGCAAGAACCCGTGCCGGACACCACCGTCATGGCGGGCGGAGTGCCCACACACCACGTCGTCGAACCCGTGGGGCCGTTGCTGGCGTCCGTCGGATCGGTCACCACCTGTGACGCCGGCGTCGATGTGTAAAGCAGCGTCACACCGGAGGTGTCACCTGTCATCTCAACCTCGTCCAGCGACAGATCACCCCCAAACGCCGAGCCATCAATGCCGCTCACCGGCAGCTTGACGATCACCCGTGGGTCGGTCAGACCAGTCGGATCGGGCAGGGTATTGCCCAAAACCACATTCCAGGTCATCTGCTCATCGGTGGTCTGACCCGAGCGGTTGGTTTGCACCACGGGCGGTGCCCCGCTCAACATTAACGACACCGCTGGAGTCGTCACCATGGTCACCGTCGCCGTAGCGTCACGCACCGAAGCGGGCGAGGAGTCAGCCGGGGACGACACCCCGGCCGAGTTCACGAACGAGCCACTGGAGGCCGTCGCCGACGCGCTTGTGGTGACCACAATGGGATCAAGGGGCGTGTTCACTTCAACACCAGCCAACGTGAACCGCAGATAACTGTTCTGGCTCATGTCGCAGGTGATCGTCGCGTCGTCGGGCAACGTGCCGCCCGTCTGCACCACCTGAGGCGCAAGCACCTGGTCACCCTGCGTCGCCGTACTGTAGGTCAACGACGACGGCAGACAGTCTTCAACCATCACATCGGCCGTCGAACCATCAGGCATGCCAACCGCATTGCTCAGGGTCGGCTGCAACGTGAACACAGCCTGATCACCCGGAGTGCCATTCGCGTAGGTCGCCGCCATGCCCGTTGACGCCGTCGGTGCGTCTTGCAGCACGTACTCGCCGGACTCCCGATCAAACTTGGCGACCTGAACCTGCTTCGTGAGACGCACCAGGGCGGACGAACTGATCAGACGATCACCGTAGGTGCCAGCATTCGTCGACGGGTTATAGGTTGGGTCCGCCCAGGTGACCGACTCGTCTTCTACAAGCTGATCCAGTGACAAATCCACACCGCTTTTGTCGATCTTCCCGGCGGCATAATTCGGAATCACGGTCCCATCGGCTAGCCCGTCAGCAACCTGCTGACCAATGAACACAAACACATGTCCGTCGCCACGCTCAGTCACGACAAACGCCCTGACGCGAGTCACATTCTTATAGACAATGGCTCCGTCGGCTTGCACTTCGCCCGGCCCGCCATTGGCCTCTTCAGGAGTGTCAAACCACGGCCCTGAATCCTCGCCACAACGAGCCGCCGCGCCAACTTTTGCCACCCCACTCACATCATCAACATTTTGCACCGGCGCTGAAGAATACTGCACGGTCTGCACACGCTTATTGCCGAGAGTGGTCGTGGCAGTGATCGATTGGCCATCTGCAGCATAAGCGACCGCTTGAGTTGCCGCACCATCAGGAATCGGGTCATCGAATTTCGCGGAAGCCTTCAACCACAATTTGTCAGCATCCCAGGCGTCACACAGCAGGGAGGCCTGCTTATCTGGCCCTACAATATTATGCTGCGGCCCTAGGTCGAAACCAGACATCACCGTCGCACCAGCGGCCTGGCTTATCTCACCACTGCGGTACATGCTGGTCCAGTCCCCCGCAGGGCCCGGATAATTGTCCCACCCGACCCGGTAGGGGTGAGTGTAAGCATAACCAGCCGCCCCATAGAATCCCTTGGAGAAGCTTCCCTGGCCAGCCGTGGTGGCAACATTCAACGACCTGTAGTCGTTCCATGTGCCATCCGAGTAGCCTTGTGTGGCTGGTTGACCAGCCGAGGTCTCGACCGTCGCGATGCCAGTCGCCGCGTCTTTCAGGCCGGTCACACGAAAATCCCTATAGCGATTTTCCACTTTCAAGGTAAAAGAACCATCTGAGCCGCGGGAGCCAAATTCGGTGAAAGTCTCCAGGGGAAGATAGATGGTGACAACACCGGCTACCGCATACGCCACGGTGGGGTCAGGCAGTGCGGTCGGATAGGCGGCGGCCGCCGCCGATGGCACTTGCCGCAAAGTCCAGTCGGCTCCGGTGATCGCGGCGGAGGCTATGCCATCGACAGGATCACCCGTGCCAACGATATTTTCACCTCCTGCGTCCACGTAAGTCGTAACACCAGAATCCCACACACACCCGGAATAAGTGCTACAACTCCCCCATTTACTCAGCAAGTATGATGAACTATCTCCTTGATACAAGCGCGGCCCATATCTATCGAGGTCACCCTCAATAGCAGCCACATCCGCATCAGAGATTCCGGGCAACAGGTTCGTGATCGATAAATCCTCACCGTAAGTCACCTCGCCCAGGGCAGGCATCGCTCCTTTCGCGACTGGTGCGGATATGTACCTAGAAAATATTATCGACTGACACGTCCTGCTTTCGTCCCACCGGCAGGCGACCGTTTGACTTCCGATGGTGCCTGTATTCTCTTTTAGCTGCACGGCGTTTTTGCTGATGTCCCACATCAACCGGCTCGACGCCTTCAGCGTCGTCGAACCAAGGTTTGCCGCATCCGCCGACACGGCCGGGTCAGGATCGACGAACACCACAGACTCACCGTCGTCCGGATCGGTCGCTGCCACCGACGCACCGCCCACTGCCAGTTGCTGATTGTTGGGCGACGCGTTCAACACCCTGCCAGTGAACTGCACCATCGTCGCCTGGTTAGGTTGAGCGAAATCGCCCAAATTGCAGGAAACGGTTTGGGCTTTCAACTGGCCGAAGGTGCTGTCGTCGATCGGCAGCAAGCCGTCCAGACCCGTGTCTTCCGGCGACAGGGTCCAACCGGCGGGACACGTTTGGTCGAAAGTGCCCGTGTCCGCCTCGACGCCTTGGGGGAACTCGAACTCCACCGTCACGTCGTCCAGGTCAGTAGGTGAGTTCATGTTGAGGTTGACGCCATAGGTCACCACATCATTCACCCGCACCACACCGTTGTGGGGACCAGCGTCATAGCCCTCGGTCGTCACGTCGCTCTTACCTGACGCGCCAGGAGCCTGCGACCACCCTGGGGTGCCGTCACTGATCACCGCCACGTCTACCTTCACGGCATCGCTGGCAGGCACTGCGACCGCGGCTGCGCCGCTCCCCCAGAGCGACGTCACCAACACACCACATCCGGCCGTCACGGCGACATAGCGTCGGAAACGATCACCCTTAGCCACGGTACGAACCATCTCAATCCCCTTCGCGAAGCTGAGCCACTCACGCCATTTCCCTTGCGCGGGTGACCCCCATCTTTTTTGCCCCATATCGTGTTAGACAGGTGAGGGGACCGAATCTCCAACCTCGCGGGAGCAACCACCGAGGCCTCAGACAGGGTAACAAAGACGCCACAAGCCCCACCTTTTGTAGAGCACGGTGGCGAACTCGTCGATGGTCTCGAAGCCGACGTGGCGGTAGCAGGCCAGGGCACGGGTATTGACGTAGAGCGACACAGTGTCGTTCACGTAGCACTTGATGGACGACGGCGGCGACGGACGGCGCCGCCAACCCACGTCCGCGAAACGAGGGATCGACCCAGACGCCCTGCACCTGCGCGACTCCCCCGCTGGCATTGCCGATATCGCACTTGAGCAGGACGCTTCCGCCTGACACCACGCCGTAGGCGCGACCATTTTCGACGAGCCACTGACAGTGCGCCCGATAGCCGCTCATTGAGCCGTGCGCCGCCGGATGACCGCCGGCCTCTTCGCCGTACATCGCGACAGACGCCTCAACGTAGGACTCAAAATCATTCATGACGATGGGGGCCACCAGCGATCGCCGACGGACATGCGATCGCCATCAGCGGCTGATGGGGCCGGACCTCGCGTACTGCCGAGTACAGCCGTCCGCCGCGCTGGCACAAGGCTTGCCACAGGGGCAGCACCACGGACGGTGGATGAAGTGGCAGCCATTGTGATGGCACAGTATGCGCACCACACCGCGTTGGCACGACTCTCGCCGGCCTCGTCATGCTCAGTGGTGTCGTCGCCCCGGGATGGGCACCTTCGGAAACCCTGTGGCTATTGCCGAACTGGTGCGAAGCCGAATACGCGAGGCCATCAATGCCCGCTGAATGGATCACCCCGGTCGCCGCCGTCATCACAGCGCTGGCCGGCGGAGGACTTGCCCGCGTCCTCAATGACCGTCTCCCTCGGCGCCTCCTCCAGTGCCTGCTCCTGTGGGCCACCGTCGCGCTCGCCGCGCTCGTTGTCGCTGGCGTCGCGCAGACGGGCGAGATTCTTCTTAATATCGTCCGATTCGGCGGACATGGCGGGCTGCCGCTCGCAGCACTGTGGCACGCCCTGACGTGGTCGGCCTTGTGGGGGTTCATCCCCGCGCTCGTGACGGCGCTGATCGCACCCGCCAGGGAGTTCTTGCGTCGCGTCACGTGGGCACTGTCGTCGTCGCTGCCGTACTCGTCCTCGTCATCATCGGTTCGGGGATCGCGTTGGTAGGGATTTCCTATGGCACCCGGCAATCGACCGCCACAGGGGTACGTCCATCCACTCCCGAGCCAGCGCCTGACCCGCCGCCAACGGTGAACCCGCGGCCCGAACAGCCCTACGACGGCCGTTGCCCCGCTGACGCCCTTCGGCTCACGTACGCCCAGGACACCGCCCTGGGTACCCGCTACGGGAACGTCACCGCCCTCAACGTTTCGTCCACCACATGCACGCTGCGCGGACGCCCAGACTTCGCATTCATCGACGCCGACGGCAAGGCCGTCTATCCGATGCTCACCCCCGGCGACGTCCTGACCAAAGGAGGAGGCACCCCCAGCACGGTCGATCTGGCGCCGGGGCGGAGCGCCCAAGCCGAACTCAGGTGGCGAGCGGACGGGCCTGCCGGTTCTCGCACAGTGGACACCATCTGGCTGGCCCCTGGGCCGGCGCGCCCCGCATCCAACTAGAGGAAGCGATGGACGTCCAAGACGGGAGCGCCGTCACCTTATCCGCCTGGATAGCCGACCTAGAACAAAGTGCCGCACCCCGTTAGGCAGATTGAGGCGAACAAGCCTGCCTCAGCCCGACGCGGGCTCTCCCAACGGGTTCGCCACGGGTGAGGCGATACCCTTGGCCGCAATTGCAATCATTGATATCATTGCTATCAATGCACAAGAACGGGGGCGATCATGTCATCAATGACGTTACGCGGGCTTGACGAGCAGCTACGACACAATCTACGCATGCAGGCAGCTCGCCACGATCGGTCGATGGAGGCGGAGGCACGTGAGATTTTGCGTGCTGCCCTCACACCATCAACCGGAGACTGGTTCAGCGCCGCACGCACGGCAGCGGCAGGCGCCACGTTCACGAACGAAGAACTCGACAATCTGCGCGACAACGATCAGCCACGCGCGGCCACATTCGACGACGAAAAGATCGCCTCATGATCGTGCTGGACACGAACGTCCTTTCAGAGCCTCTACGCCCCCGGCCAAGCGACGCGGTCATGACGTGGTCGGCCTCGGTGGTAAACGAACACGTGTGCACCACAGCAGTGACGGTCGGGGAACTCATGTACGGTGTCGCCAAGCTACCGGAAGGCAAACGCAAGGCCAGACTGTCATCTGGCGTTCGTGCCGCGTTGGCCGCGCTGGGCGACGAAGGCGTGTTGCCCTATGACAAAACAGCGGCCGCCCTCTTGGGGGACGTGATCGTGGAACGAGAACGAATCGGCCGACCCATCCACCACGCCGATGCCCAGATCGCCGCCATCTGCCGTGCCACAGGAGCTGCGCTAGCGACACGCAACACGGCCGACTTCGACGGGTTGGGCTTGACGTTGCTTGATCCATGGGCCGGCACATCACCATAGACGAACAACCACCCTCGACCACCCAACCCATCACCGCCAATGGCGATAAGCGCCATGGTCGTGATTCATCACTGAGATTCCACCTCGCGGCGAAAAGGTCATTGAGCAACCCAACTCACTGCGTGTGGTTCACGCCACCGCGGGCTTGCTGGCGCCGAGTTCGTCGCCCAGCATCGGCATCCTCGTGCGCGGCGCGAACCAGGCCATGGCCCCGGCGATCACGAACAGCACGCTGCCGATGCTCAGGGCGGCCGTCATCGACCAGGCGTCGATCACCCAACCGGCCACAAGCGGACCCAAAATCAGCCCGGCGTCGCCAGCCATCTGGTAGGCCGACAGTGAACTACCAGCCGTGGCCGGCACGGTGTCGGCCAGCATCGCCTGCGATGCAGAGCCCACGCTCGACGCCCCGACCGCGTACACGCACAGCAACACGATGAGCAGCACCAACGAGTGCCCCATGGCGAAACACGTCCCCGAGACGGCGGTGATCACCGCCCCCGCCATCAGCATGCGCCGCCGCCACGGCCTGATCTCCCGCTCCGGGTGCTACACTTTTTCACTTATATTCGCTACACTTTTTTCTTGACAAACACAATCCGGGCGTTGATTTAGCTTTAATTTGCC
>QMCE01000769.1_pt1 | contig 16930 bp, 12 predicted proteins | sample 1821851 | NCBI WGS metagenome assembly QMCE01 (sample SAMN09453174, study PRJNA476694) | Termite gut metagenome, whole genome shotgun sequencing project. | isolation source: worker | host: Odontotermes sp. | place: South Africa:Pretoria | collected 2016-01-28
TGAGGTCATGTTCGACGAGACCTACTACGCCAAGGACGCCTGGAGCCTGCTGCAGTACGGCTACGAGGGCGTCTGGCTGGGCGACGGCAAGACGGTCAACCCCCAGTTCGCCCAGGGCGACTTCTCAGCCCTGACCTCCTCGGCCGAGTGGGCGGTCCATCCGGAGGTCGGCAAGTGGCTGATCGCCGCCGGGGAGTCCCTCTTCGGGCTCAACTCCTTCGGCTGGCGCTTCATGTCGCTGGTCTTCGGGACCCTGCTGGTCTTCCTGACCATCCGCCTGGCCCGCCGCCTGACCCGCTCGACCCTGCTCGGGGGCCTGGCCGGGCTCCTGATCACGGTCGACGGCCTCAGCTTCGTCATGTCCCGGATCGCCCTGCTCGACATCTTCCAGGCGGTCTTCATCCTGGCGGCGGTCGCCGCGCTGGTGGCCGACCGGGACTGGTTCCGCAACCGTCTGGCGGCGGTCATCGCCCCCCTGCCGGATCAGACCCTGGCCGGGCGGACCGGTCCCTTCGTCTTCCGCCCCTGGCTGTTGGTGGCCGGGGTCATGTTCGGGCTGGGCTGCGCCACCAAGTGGAACACCCTCTACCCCCTGGCGGTCTTCGGGCTGATGGCCGTGGTCTGGTCGGTCACCGCCCGCCGGTTGGCCGGGGCCGGGCGCCGGGCCTGGTTCAGCCTGCTCAAGGACGGCCTGCCGGCCTTCGTCAGCCTGGTCGTCGTCGGCGCCGGCGTCTACCTGGCGACCTGGATCCCCTGGCTGAGGGCCGAGGGGGGCTACGACCGCCAGTGGGGGGTCCAGAACCCCGACGCCTGGGTCACCCGCCACTTCGGCACGGCCCTGGCCGGACTCTGGCGCTGGCACGTCGACACCTACGGCTTCCACACCGGCGAACAGATGGCCACCGCCACCCACACTTACGCCTCCAACCCCTGGGGCTGGCCCCTCCAATTGCGCACGACCGGCATCTACGCCCTCAACGATATCCAGCCCGGCGACCAGGGGTGCGCGGCCGCGGCCGGCAGCAGCTGCCTGAGGGTCATCACCGGGCTGGGCACCCCCCTGCTCTGGTGGCTGGCCACCCTGGCCCTGATGGCCGGGCTGGTCTGGTGGCTGGCGGGCATGGACTGGCGTTTCGGAGTCACCGTCCTCGGCGCCTGCTCGACCTGGATCCCCTGGATGATGGCCGGCCGGGGGGCCATGTTCTCCTTCTACTCCATCACCATGGTCCCCTTCATGGTGATCGGGCTGGCCATGGCGCTGGGAGTGATCCTCGGCCCGGCCCGGCCGGGGCCCAGACGGCAGTTGGGGGCCATCGTCGTCGGCGCGGTCGTCGCCCTCATCGTGCTCGACTTCGCCTTCATGTACCCCGTCTTCACCGGGGAGCTCCTGACCAGACAGCAGTGGCAGTGGCGGATGTGGCTGCCCGGCTGGATCTAGGCGATGACTGAGTGGATACGGCCCCCCAAGGGCCGGGTCAAACGAGTCTGGCCGGCCCTCCTGGTGGCGGGACTGGTGGCGGCCGGCCCCCTGGCGGGATGTGGCCCGGCTGACCCGCCGACGCCGGTGGTGACGGCTCCCCCCTCGTCCAGCTCGCCCTCCGCCTCGCCGGTGGCGCCCACCCCGGGGCCTCAGACCAATCCAGTCGACCCGGCCGACCTGAAGTCCGGCGGCGCCCTCAAACTGGCGGTGACCGCCTTCCCCGCCTCCTGGAACCCCTGGGACCGGTCGGTCTTCTCCCTGGACCCGGTGGCCGACGCCCTGACCCCCCGTCTCTTCACCGCCGACGCCGACGGCGTCCTGCGCTGGGACCCGGCCTGGCTGACCGCCGAGCCGGTGGTCCTGCCCGCCGCGGCGGGGGCCGGGGCAGCCGGGGGCGACGACAGCGAGGCGGGCGGTTCCGACGGTGGGGAGGGCCAGGCCGGGGGAGACGGCGCCCCGGCGGGTCAGGCCGGGGGGATGACCGTAACCTACTCCCTCAACCCGGCGGCGGTCTGGGGGGACGGCGCTCCGGTGACGGCGGAGGACTTCGCGGCCACCTGGCGGGCCTGTCTGGCCTCGTCCGGGCCGGTCTGCCAGGGAAGGGCCTTCGACCATGTCACCGCCGTCTCCCAGGGGGCGGACCCCGACCAGGTGGTCGTGGCCTATGACAGCGACGAGGCCGACTGGCCGGCCACCTTCGCCCGGGGTCCCTTGCGGGCCTCGGTGGTGGAGGATCCGGCCCAGGCGGGCGCCTGGGAGAGCCCGGTCGGCCACGCGGCGGCCTTCGCCGGTCCCTTCCGGGTCGTCTCCTTCGATCAGACGACCCTGGTGATGATGCGGAACCCCCTCTGGTGGGGGGACCCGCCCCGGCTGGGCGCCGTCTGGGCCCGGAAGGTCGATCCCTCGGGCTTGACGCTGGCCTATCTGAGGGGGGAGGTCGACGCCTTCTGGGCGCAGGACGCCAACGTCTTCGCCGCAGCCGCCTCCCTGCCCGACGTCGAGATCAGGCGGGGGACCGGCGGGGAACGCCGGGTCCTGGAAGTCAACTGCGCCGCCTCGCCGCTGGACGAGCCAGCCGTGCGTCAGGCCCTGCTGCTGGGGCTGGACCGGGAGGCGGTGGCCGACTCCGATCTGGCCGGCCTGAAGTGGGCCGGGCCGGTCCTGAACTCGCCGCTCTGGCTGACCGGCCAGAGCCAGTACGAGGACCTGACCAAGCCGGACGGCAGAGACAGTCGGGCGGCGCCGGCCGACGGCGACCCCCAGGCGGCGGCCCGGGCCCTGCTCGACCAGGCGGGCTGGCTGGCCGGCCCCGACGGGATCCGGACCAGGGCCGGCGTCGCCCTGGCCTGGGACTTCCTGGTGCCGCAGGCAGACGCGGTCACGGAGAACGAGGCCTTCGGGCTGCGGGTCCAGCTGGCCGGGTTGGGAATCCGCCTGGACCTGGTCTACGCCGACCCGGCCACGGCCGCCCAGCGCCTGGCCACGGGCCAGTACGGCATGACCGGGGCCACCTGGGGGCGCTCGACCGATCTGGGGACGGCCCACCGCTTCGTGACCGGCAACGAGGAGGGTTACAGCAACGCCGTGGTGGACACCCTCTACGACCAGGCCCGCACCCAACTCGACCCGGCCCGCCGGGCGGTCAAGCTGGACAGCATCGCCGCCGCCGTCTGGCAGGACGCTCCCGTCATCCCCCTCTACGCCCTGCCCGAGATCCTGGTGACCCGGCCCGGGCTGGCCAACTACGGCCCGGACGGCCTCGGTTCCATCCTCTGGGAGAGGGTCGGCTGGCAGGAGTAGCCGGGACGGGGCGGCGGCTGGTTTCGTCCGGCGGCGACGAGGCGGCCTTCGTCGGGCCGGCGGGTCTGGGGCCCGGAAGCGCGGTTCTGGCGGAAGGGGGCGGCCCGTCGTCGATCACGCCATCCAGCGGAGCGTCCACGGCGCGGTCCTGGTGGAAGGGCGGCCCGGATCCCTGGGGAGGCGGCCGGTCCCGGCGGCACGATAGGGTCGAGTCATGACACAGCTCTATCTTGTCCGTCACGGCCAGACCGAGTGGAGCCTCTCCGGCCAGTACACCTCGGTCACCGACATCGATCTGACCCCGGCCGGGCGCCGCCAGGCCGAGTCCTTGCGCGACCGCCTGGACCCGGCAGATTTCGGCCTGGTCCTGAGCTCGCCCAGGCGCCGGGCCCGGACCACGGCCGAGTTGGCCGGTTTCACCCCCCAGATCGAGGAGAACCTGGCCGAGTGGTACTACGGCGACTTCGAGGGCAAGACCACCGACCAGATCCATCAGGTGGCGCCCGGTTGGCAGATCTGGCGCCAGGACCCTCCCGGCGGCGAGTCCGCCCAGGGCGTGGTCGCCCGTTTCCAGGCGGTGGTCGACCGGGTCAGGGCCTCTGGTGTCGACAAAGCCATTTGTTTCTCACATGGCCACGCCCTGCGGGTGCTGGCCCTGTGCTGGATCGGGGTCGGGGTCGAGCACGGTGGATCCTTCCCCCTGGAGACGGCCTCCCTCTCGGTGCTGGGCGAGGACGAGGGCCTGCCGGCCATCCTCTCCTGGAACGGCTGAGGGGCCGGAGGATCTGGCGGGTCCGCCAAGGTTAACAGTGTCTTAACACCAGTTGAACAAGCTGTGACCAGGCGGCGAACGATCGGCTGGAGCCGGAAGAGAGCCTTGGACCGCTTGCTAGTATCGCTTCCGTGACCATGACCTGCTCCCCGGGGAGGCGGTATGCCTCCTGAGGTGATCGTTCCCATCGTCATCCTCGTCGCCCTGATCTTCGACTTCACCAACGGCTTCCATGACTCGGCCAACGCGATGGCGACCTCGGTGGCGACCGGCGCCTTCAAGCCGAAGCTGGCCGTCCTGCTGGCCGCCATCATGAACCTGATCGGCGCCTTCATGTCGACCGAGGTGGCCAAGACCATCTCCTCGGGCATCGTCGACGACTCCCTGGTCTCGCCGGAGACGGTCTTCGCCGCCTTGGTCGGCGCCATCATCTGGAACCTCCTGACCTGGCTGTTCGGCCTGCCCTCCTCCTCCTCCCACGCCATCTTCGGGGCCCTGATCGGCGCCGTCCTGGTCCAGGCCGGCATGGCCGGAGTCAACTTCTCCGCCATCGTCTCCAAGATCCTGCTGCCGGCCCTGGTGGCCCCGATCGTGGCCGGGATCGCCTCCTTCATCGGGACCAAGATCGCCTACCACGGCGAGCACAACGCCCCCAAGGGCTCCAAGCGGCGCTACCGGATGGCCCAGCGGGTCTCCTCCCTGCTGGTGGCCCTGGCCCACGGCACCTCGGACGGTCAGAAGACCATGGGGATCATCACCCTGGTCTTGGTGGCCGCCACCTTGACCCACAGTCAGCAGCACCCGGGCGACACCGCCTGGTGGGAGCTGCCGGTCGGCTCCGCCCCGCCCTGGTGGGTCATCCTGGTGGCGGGCCTGGCCATCGCCTTGGGGACCTACTCCGGCGGTTGGCGCATCATGCGGACCATGGGCAAGGGGATGGCCGACATCGAGTCGCCCCAGGGCTTCGCGGCCGAGACCGCCTCGATGGCCGCCATCCTGGCCTCCTCCCATCTGGGCTTCGCCCTGTCCACCACCCACGTCGTCTCGGGCTCGGTCATGGGCACGGGCCTGGCCCGGACCCCCGGCGAGGTCCGCTGGGGCACCGCCGGCCGGATGCTGGTCGCCTGGCTGTTGACCCTGCCGGCGGCCGGTCTGGTCGGGGCGCTGGCGACCTGGCTGGCCTACCGTCTCGGCGCCGCCGGCTTCATCATCGACCTGGTCATCCTGATCGTCTTCGCGGTGGCGATCAAGATCCTGGCCTCGCGCAACCACATCTCGCATGAGAACGTCAACGACTCCAGCGAGGTCAAGGTCCTGGCGAAGGCGGCCCTGTCGCCCGAGACCAGCCCCATCCCCAACCCCTTCGCGCCCCCCCTGCCCGAGAAACTGGCCGGCCACCCGATGGCGACCACGCCGCTGCGCCTGACCAAGCTGAAGCCGCCGAAGAAGGGCAAGAACAAGAAGAAGCCCGCGCCCACCCGGCCGGACAAGGGCGCCACCCGCAGCCCGGGAGGCCGCCATGATTAGTCTCGGCATCAGCATCGACTGGCTGGCCCTCCTGCAGGTCACCATCGTCACCATCGTCGCCGCCGCCGCCATCGCCACCCTGGTGAGCCTGTCGAACTGGGCCTTCACCCCGGCGGGCGGGGCCGAGCAGCCGACGAGGAGCCGGAAGGTCCTGGGGATCGTCTTCCTGGGGCTGGTGGGTCTGATCATCCTCTTCGGCCTCTACCTGATGATCCCCTACTTCCACTGACCGCCAGTCCCGGCGGCCGCCGGGGAGGCCGGGGCGCGCCGGCGACGGCGTCCGTCTTCCCATGAGGGTGGTCCGTCCGTGGCCGGTCCGGTCCGGCTATGGGGCCGGCCGGCAAACGCGATAAGGTTGAATCAATGATTTTCCGAGTGCGGAAGCGCATTCCCGGCTCATTCGCCAGGGGATGTGAACCAGACAATCCTTGGAAGGAAATTCAATGACGGATGAACGGATGGTGTTGGCGGGGGATTTTCCCACCCCGACACGCGAGGATTGGGAGCGTGAGGCTCTCAAGGCGTTGAACCGGCGGCGGCCGCCGGGGAAGGAGTTGACCATCGAACAGGCGATGAAGCGCCTGACGACGGTCACAGTCGACGGAGTGGAGATCGATCCTCTCTATCTCAAGCCTGAGGACCAGGTCGTGGGCTATCCCGCCCAGACCCCCTTCACTCGTGGCGCGGAGCTGCCCGATCCGGCCGCGCCCTGGATCGTCGCCCAGCTGCACGAGGATGGGGACGTCGCCCGGACGACCGCCGCCATCCAGGACGACCTGAACGCCGGCGGCACCGGCCTGTGGCTGCGGGTCGAGTCCGACGCCGTCGCGGCAGGCGATCTGGCCCAGGTGCTCGCTCCGGTCGTGCCGGACGCGGCCGCCGTCTACCTCTCCTCGGTCGCCGACCAATCGGCGGCGGCCCAGGCGCTGGTGGACTGGCTGGGCGCCAAGTCGGCCAAGGATCCGGCCGGTTCGCTCGGGATCGACCCGATCGGCGCGGCCGCCGCCCTGGGAACCACCGACCCGGCCGAGATCAGCGGCTGGATGAGAGACCATCTCAAGGACTGGGTCGACCAGGTCAGGAACTACCCGCGTCTGCGGGCCCTGACGGTGGACTCGACCCTCTACGACAACGCCGGCGCCGGCGACGTCGACCAGCTGGCCTTCGCCATCGCCACCGGCATCGAGTACGTCCGGGTCCTGACCGACCAGGGCGTCTCTCCGGCCGAGGCCTTCGGCCAGATCCTCTTCAGGGTCACGGCCACCGCCGACGAGTTCCTGACGATCGCCCGCCTGCGGGCCCTGCGGCGCCTCTGGGCCCGGGTCGGCGAGGTCATCGGCGTGCCCGAGGCGGACCGGGGCGCGGTCCAGCAGGCCGTCACCAGTTGGCGGATCCTGAGCAAGGACGACCCCTGGGTCAACCTCCTGCGGGCCACGGTCGGCACCTTCTCCGCCGCTGTCGGCGGGGCCGAGGCCATCACCGTCCTGCCCCATGACAGCGCCTACGGCCTGCCGACCGCCTTCTCCCGGCGGATCGCCCGCAACATCCAGTTGCTGACGGCCGAGGAGTCCCACGTCGGCGAGGTCAAGGACCCGGCCGGCGGCGCCTGGGTCTTCGAGTCGCTGACCGAGCAGGTGGCCCAGAAGGCCTGGGCCCGGGTCCAGCAGATCGAGGCCGCCGGCGGGATGAGTGCCGTGGTGGCCAGTGGCCAGGTGGCCGACTGGATCGGCGCCACCAGCGCTGAGCGGGCCAAGCGGCTCGCCACCCGCAAGCTGCCGCTGACCGGCGTCTCCATGTTCCCCAAGCAGGACGAGGAGCCCCTGACCGGGGCCCTGCCCCGGCCGGCCCGCCCGGCCTGGACGGGACTGACCCCCCACCGGGACGCCGAGGTCTTCGAGGCCCTGAGGGACCGCTCGCGGGCGCATCAGAACAAGACCGGGCGCAAGCCGACGGTCCTCCTGGCCTGTCTGGGCGACCGTCGTGACTTCGGCGGTCGGGAGCAGTTCACGACCAACCTCCTTCTGGTCGGCGGGATCGACTTCCCCGAGGCCGAAGGGCCCACGCCTGAGCAGATCGTGGCCCAGGCCAAGGCCAAGGGCACGGGGATGGTCATCCTGGCCTCCTCCACCAAGGTTTACGCCGCTGAGGCCCTGGCCGCCGCCCGGGCCGCCAAGGCCGCGGGCCTCGAAGTCTGGATCGCCGGCCGAAAGGCCGAGGTCGGGGACGAGGCCGTGAACGAGCTGATCGACGGTGAGATCTATGACGGCATGGATGTCGTCGCCTTCCTGACTGACACACTGGACCGTTTGGGGGTTGCGCTGTGAGTATTCCACGTTTCGATTCGATTGAGCTGGGCAGTCCTCTCCCGCCGGCCGGGCAGCAAGCCCCTGCCATGGGCGAGGGTTGGGAGACCCCCGAGCACATCCTGGTGCCGCCCCTGTTCGGCGACGCCGACCTCGAGGGCCTGGACTTCCTCCACACCTGGCCCGGTCTGCCGCCCTTCCTGCGCGGGCCCTATCCGACCATGTACGTCAACCAGCCCTGGACGATCCGGCAGTACGCCGGTTTCTCCACCGCCGAGGAGTCCAACGCCTTCTACCGGCGCAACCTGGCTTCCGGCCAGAAGGGTCTGTCGATCGCCTTCGACCTGGCGACCCACCGGGGCTACGACTCGGACAACCCCCGGGTGACCGGTGACGTCGGCATGGCCGGCGTGGCCGTCGACTCCATCCTCGACATGCGTCAGCTGTTCGCCGGCATCCCGCTGGACCAGATGAGCGTCTCGATGACGATGAACGGCGCGGTGCTGCCGATCATGGCCTTCTACATCGTGGCCGCCGAGGAGCAGGGCGTGAAGCCCGAGCAGCTCAACGGCACGATTCAGAATGACATTCTGAAGGAGTTCATGGTCCGCAACACCTACATCTACCCGCCGACCCCCTCGATGCGGATCATCTCGGAGATCTTCGCCTACACCTCGGCCAAGATGCCGAAGTTCAACCCGATCTCGATCTCCGGCTACCACATGCAGGAGGCCGGGGCCACCGCCGACATCGAGATGGCCTACACCCTGGCCGACGGCGTGGAGTACATCCGGGCCGGCGAGTCGGTCGGACTGAAGGTCGACCAGTTCGCGCCGCGTCTGTCCTTCTTCTGGGCGGCCGGCATGAACGTCTTCATGGAGATCGCCAAGATGCGGGCGGCCCGCCTGCTCTGGGCCCGGCTGGTCCGCCAGTTCAACCCCTCCAACCCCAAGTCGATGAGCCTGCGGACCCACACCCAGACCTCGGGCTGGTCGCTGACGGCCCAGGACGTCTACAACAACGTCGGGCGGACCTGCCTGGAGGCCATGGCCGCCACCCAGGGCCACACCCAGTCCCTCCACACCAACTCGCTCGACGAGGCCATCGCCCTGCCGACCGACTTCTCCGCCCGGATCGCCCGCAACACCCAGTTGTTCCTGCAACAGGAGTCGGGCACCACCCGGTCGGTCGACCCCTGGGCGGGCTCGGCCTACGTCGAGAAGCTGACCTATGAGCTGGCCCGCAAGGCCTGGGGTCACATCCAGGAGGTCGAGCAGGCCGGCGGCATGGCCAAGGCGATCGAGGCCGGCATCCCCAAGATGCGCATCGAGGAGGCGGCCGCCCGCACCCAGGCCCGGATCGACTCCGGCCAGCAGACGGTCATCGGGGTCAACAAGTACCTGGTGGCCGACGACGAGCCGCCCCAGGTTCTGAAGGTCGACAACCAGGCCGTCCGCGAGGAGCAGATCGCCAAGCTGCAGCAGTTGCGGGCCGAGCGGACCGAGGCCGACACCCAGGCCGCCCTGGAGAAGCTGACCTGGGCCGCCGCCAACCAGGATCCGACCGATCCGGAGCGCAACCTCCTGAAGTTGACGGTCGACGCCGCCCGGGCCAAGGCCAGCATCGGCGAGATCTCTGACGCGCTGGAGAAGGTGTTTGGACGCTACACCGCCCAGATCCGTACAATCTCCGGTGTGTACAGTTCAGCGACCGGTTCGACCCCGGAGGTCGACAAGGCCCGGAAGTTGGTGGACGAGTTCACCGAGAAGACCGGGCGTCGTCCCCGCATCCTCATCGCCAAGATGGGCCAGGACGGCCATGACCGCGGCCAGAAGGTGGTCTCGACCGCCTACGCCGACCTCGGCATGGACGTCGACGTCGGGCCGCTCTTCCAGACCCCGGCCGAGGTGGCCCGTCAGGCCGTCGACTCCGACGTCCACGTCGTCGGCGTCTCCTCCTTGGCCGCCGGCCACCTGGTCCTGGTCCCGGCCCTGCGCCAGGAGCTGGACAAGCTGGGCGGTCAGGACATCCTCATCACCGTCGGCGGCGTCATCCCGCCGGCCGACTTCGATGAGCTCTACGCCGACGGCGCCGTCTCGATCTACCCGCCGGGGACGATCATCCCCGAGTCGGCGATCGACCTGATGGAGAAGCTGCTGGCCAAGGCCTGAGCCGATTCAGGCTGACGCCCCCGGACCGCGCGATCTGTCGCGGGCCGGGGGCGTCAGACTGTCCGGGGGTCAATCGGCCCAGGGGTTGATCAGCTTCAGGTGGGGGATGTCGGCGAAGTCGCTGGTGTTGCGGGTGACGAGCGACAACTGGTGGGCCAGGGCTGTGCCGGCGATCAGGGTGTCGATGGAGCCGCGCGACCGCAGCAGCCACAGGGGGGCGGTGACAGCGGCGATCTCCGCGTCGAAGGGGATGGTGCGGTGGCGGAACTCAGGCTCGATGACGCTGAGCCAGGCGTCGAGCAGGCGGCCCTGGGCTGGGTCGGTGCGGAGCTTCTTGAGGACGCCGACTCTGATCTCCATCCAGGTCAGGCTGGACGCGTGGCAGTTCGCCAGATCGGTCTCGCTCAACCAGTGTTGGAATTCGACCGGCTGGCGGCGGGGTGAGCGCATGGCGGACACGACGTTGGTGTCCAGGAGGAACCCTGTCACCAGACCACCTCGCGGCTGTCGGCCCGTCGTGCCGGCAGGTCGAGTTCGGTGTCGTCAAGGCCGGGGATCTGCTCGCCCAGCTGGACGGCCAAGTCCCAGAGCGAGGTTCGCCGGGCCTCATGTCCGAAGGGGTAGATGCCGATCCCCCCGTCGGGCAGGGCTTCGAACTCGATCGGGTCGCCCCGTTTGAGCCCGACCGACTCCATCAGTGGTGCGGGAACTGTCACCTGGTTCTTGTCCCGGATTGTCAAAACGGTCATGATCTTTTCTTTCCAATTTTCCGACAATCATACCAATGGAGAGGAAGATACTGGTGAGACTAGATGTCTGAGCGTGCGGGTGATGGTGGGCCAGTTCTTCCCTGCGTCGCCTTCGGTGTGTTCAACTGAGGCCGTCGACTCAGATGCCGAACCGATTGTCCTGAGAGTCACCCGATCAGGGTCGCCCAGTCGGGGTAGATCTGGGCAAGGCCACGATCAAGAGGTTGGTGTCAAGCAGGTGAACCATCAGTCGTTCTCATCGATCAGCTCGGCGACCGCCGCGGCGCTGATCGGCTGGCCGCTGTTGAAGACCAAGAGACCCGTCACCTCGCTGACATGAGTGGTCGACGGCGCCTCGACCGGCATCATCCCGCGCAGGAGCGCCTCAGGGGCGACCGCGGTGAACGACTGCCCTCGGACGTCAGCATAGGCCTTGACGCGGTCGTGCAACATCGATGGGATGTCAACTGTGGTGCGTATAACAACATCATAACGCGCATCATGAGCGATGAGACTGGGTTGGGCCGGGTCAAGCCAGGGGTTCGCCGTCGCCTGGCTGGTCGTCGGGGGGCTGACCGACGGAAAGGACCGTGGGCGCAGAGGATCGATTTCGGAGCTTTTCGCGGACGTATGACAGATAGGAGGAAAGCATGTCATTTGGTTTGTCTTTGCAAAAGAGATCGATCATCTGGGACAACCGTTCTTCCGATCCACATAAGTCGACTAGGTGGGCGTAGTCTTCCAGTCGGTTGGAGACCTCTCCAGTGAGAAAGACCTGGATGGGGTTGCTGTAGGCGGAGTGGAAGAAGTTCCCCAGGACAACCACTTGATCGGTTCCGAATGGGGTTGAGGCACTTCCAAGGCGAGTCATGGCAAGGTCATAGACGTCATACAGGGCCCATTCGTCGCTCATGTCCCATGATCCGTGAGCTTCGAACTCATTAACCAATCGCTGTTCGAGTTCATCAGCATCGGGAGGTCGAATCCCACTGTCCCAGAGTATTCCGCCATCTTCCAGCCGGGGACACTTTTTCAGAGCGGAGATCCACAGCATCTGGGCGGAGAAGGTGTCAAGCTTGTCGAAGACCGCCGTCGCCAGAGCTTTCCAGTCGGCTGTCTTGTCGTTTTGGAGAAGCTCGAGGATCTTCTGTATGGAGCGGCCAACATTGAGGTAATCACAATTGAGTTGAGCAGCGCACCAGAAGGTGGAGTCCTCAACTGGAACCGGCCAGATCTGATTCAGCAGCACTGGCGCACCTGCGATGATCTGCTCCGCGGTGAACATCTGGGTCTTGTCACGGCAGTCGGGAATGCTGCGTATCACCTCCTGAAGCCGCGTGGGATCAATCGGCTCAAGATAGGTACGCAGAGCCTCCGGGTCGCCCATCAGATCGGCTGCCATCTCCGCCTGGCGATAGACGGAGAGACTGTCTGGGGCGACGTGTTCCAGATAGAGAGTCAGGTACTCCTCGTGGCCCAGACGGTGGTCTCGGCGTAGCTCCTCAGGAGAGGAGAGGCGATAGAGAAGATCCTTGCCAATGATCTTTTCAGCACCAAGTGGAAATAAACCATTAATAATATTATATAGTAGATTTTGTTCCACCCAGATCAAGGTGTCTATGGCGAGGAACGGTGTGAGGTCGTCTTTCCCAGACGAAAACAGAGCTTTTTCCTTCGGTGCCGTTGGATCCTCCATTTCTCCGGGTTTTGTTGGAAGTAACTGCCCCGAGTCTTGCTTGGCGGAATGGGTTAACTGATAACTAGCTCCCACCAATCGAGTGAACAATTCCGGCTTTGTGACGCGGACTGCTTCCATCAAAATTAGGTCGCTCAGTTCAATTTGCCCGCCCAAGGACTTCAGCACGGCCTGCGCCCCGATCAGGAATCGTTTCAGGTCGCGCACGGTGTTGAGAAGCTGATCCAGGATGGGGCTGAGTCTTGGCTCTCCGCGGTCTTCCGGCTGGATGAGCCCGGCCTGGCTGAGTTCATCGGTTAGCCATGTGACCATAAGTCTGTGGAGCTGAGCCTTCGGGATGCGCGGAAGGTCGTAGGAGATCTGAACGATTTTCTCCAGATAAGACGGACCGGATCGTTGAAGTTCTCGACCGCCTCCTTCATCATTGAGCACCTGTTCGATGATGTCTCGATCGAAGGCGAGCAGGAAGATCAGGTGGGGCAAGCTCGCTGTCAGGCGGACAAGCTTGAAGACGTCCTTGATCTCACTTCCGGTCATTCGATCAATGTCATCCACAACGATGACAACTGGGTCCGTCAGTTTCTCCAGGCTTTCTTTTAGGGAGTCTTTCAGGCTGTGCAGAGGTTCCTCTGGCAGATTGGTCAGCCCCTTGACGATCTCGGACGAGGTGTCTCCGATTCCTGGAATGAGTCTCAGGGCAGGCGACAGGCGGTTCACATACTGGATCACCGTTCTCCTGAACTTCCTTGGATGGGGCAGTTTTGATTTCTTCAGGCCGGTGACTAGTTCACCGAAGAAGGACCTCACGAGGTCACCGGTGCCAGAGAACAACCAGGGGTTGAAGTCGATTACGGTGGCACCTTGTTCCTCAAAGGTCTGACGAGCCAGGTTGATGAAGGAACTCTTCCCTGAGCCCCACTGTCCTTGGACGGCGGCGACCAGGCCTGCTGATGCGTCGGTCCTCAGTAGGCGATCAGCGAATGCTTTCGCCTCATCCTTCCATCCCAGCAGGTCTTCATTGGCGTCTTGGATCGGACGGTCGACCATGCCGGACTGGTCGGTTGTCCGTCTTTCATTCTCCGCATCAGTCATGTCTTTATGATAGTTATAAGATCTATACAATGCATAAAAACATGAGATCGCGCTTGATGATTGCAGTGACACTCTCCGGCTGTGCGCCGGAGGAGCAGGACTCTACGGGATGCGGTGGTCGTCCCGGTGTCTGGTGGTGGCTGGTTCGGTCAAAGCTGGACAGAATCGACGGTTTCCTGCCACCGATTGACGGTTTTGCGGGAATTTGTCCATCAGACCTGGGTCGGGGACGAAGAAACTCAACACAATCGTCAGTGGCTCCTTCCAGGGCGTCGACTGTGCTCAATTCTTCTGGGTCGGATGGTCAGTCGTCTTCATCAACCAGATCGGCGACTGGGGCCGGACTGGTTGCCCGCTGTCGAGAGCCAACAATCCTGTGGCATCATTTGTGGGGACTGCGGCGGGCATGGTGAGCGCCATATCGGTGTTGATCTACCTCAAGAACGATGACGGCCCGGCGAAACCCAATGGTTTCAGTGGCCCAACCCTGGCCGCCATGGAGGACGCGGCCCGCGGTCGTCATCTGATCAGTCCTTTCGACACGACTGAGACATGTGGCGGAGTGTCTTCGACGCTGACAGCCGTGCGCACCGGCGACCATTCCGACCTCTTCTGACAGTGGGAGCCGTCCGCCCATCCGCAGGGCCTGTCCGCGCCGCCCCTCAGACCGTCCGGGAGTACATCGGGTGGTCCGGGTCGAACCTGTAATAGGCGTCGAAGGCCATGGCGATGTTGCGCAGGAAGACCCGGCCGACCGGGGTCGCCTGGATGGCGTCGGGGGTGAGTTCGACCAGGCCGTCCTCGGCCAGGGGGGACAGACGGTCGATGGCGTCGGCGAAGTAGCTGTCGACCTCGACGCCGTGCTTGGCCTGGAAGGCGGCCTTGTCGATGCCGGTCTGGCAGAGGATGGCGCTGATGGCCGCCCGGTGGATGAGGTCGTCGTCGGTCAGCTCGCAGCCCCGCATGATCGGCAGCACCCCCTGATCGACCGCCTCGCGCCAGTGGTCGATGTCGCGCCAGTTCTGGAGGTAGGACCGCTCCAGCTCGCCGATGGCGGTGACTCCGAAGCCGATCAGGTCGGCCCCGGCCTTGGTGGTGTACCCCTGGAAGTTGCGGTGGAGGGTGCCGTCGCGCTGGGCCAGGCAGAGCTCGTCGTCGGGGCGGGCGAAGTGGTCCATGCCGACGTAGGTGTACCCGGCCCCGGTCAGGGCGCCCATCGCGGTCAGGAAGATGTCGAACTTCTCGTCGCGGGTCGGCAGCATCGGGGTCAGGACCTGCTGGTACTTCTTGATCCAGGGCACATGCCCGTAGCTGAAGAGGGCGATCCGGTCGGGAGCCAGGCCGACGACGGTCTCGATGGTGCGGGCGAAGCTGGCGGACGACTGCTTGGGCAGACCGTACATCAGGTCGATGTTGACCGATTCGAAGCCGAGCTCCCGGGCGGTCCCGATCATGTCCGAGACCTGCTCGGCCGACTGGACCCGTTTGACGGTCCGCTGGACCTCCGGGTCGAAATCCTGGACCCCCATCGACAGCCGGTTGAAGCCGATCCGGGCCAGGGTGGCCAGGTGGTCGGTGGTGGTGACGCGCGGGTCGATCTCGACCCCGATCTCGGCGTCGTCGGCGAAGTGGAAACACTGCTGGGCGTGGTGGAAGAGGTCCTCCAACTGTTCGGGCGAGAAGTAGGTCGGCGTGCCCCCGCCCCATTCGAACTGGACGACCGGCCGCTCGTCGTCGATCAGGGCCGCCGCCTGGGTGATGTCGCGTTTCAGCAGGTCCAGGTAGGCGCCGGCCTGGTCGTGGTTGCGCCGGACGATGACGTTGCAGCCGCAGAAGAGGCAGAGCTGTTCGCAGAAGGGCAGGTGCATGTAGAGGGAGAGCGGACGGGTCCCGCCGTCGCCGGACGGCTGGTTCGACCGGGCCAGGACCCGCCGGGCGTCCTCGGGACCGAAGCTGTCCTGCCACATCGGCGCGGTCGGATAACTGGTGTAGCGCGGCCCGGGCACGTCGTAGCGGGCCAGCAGCCCGGGGGTCAGTTTCACCAGTTCATCAGCGATCAGCGCGTTCGTCATAGTTTCTCCTTGCCTGGCCGGCGCCGCCTTGATGGGGATGAGGCGGTGAGTGGCCCACCATCGGGGTGGGCCGGATGATGTGACTCGCCCTGGTCTGGGGCTGGCGTCATTGTGTATGGTACTCCACCGTTTCCCCGGGCCCCGGGGGCTCGGGCTGGCCCGCCCCTGCGGATGACTGTTGCCCTGTCGGTCAGCGATGCGGGGGATGACCCCTGGGTCAGCGGGGCGGGGGAGGGATGACCCACCGGGCCAGCCGGCGAGGTCAGGCCGCTTCCGCCGGCCCAGGCGCGTCGGGGGCCAACAGCCGGTCCACCCGGGCCAGGCCGGCCTGGTCGAGCGGGTAGGCCCCGGCCACCTGGCCACGGTCGATCTCGATGGCGGCGCCACAGGTCAGGGCCACCAGATCGGCGTCGTGGGTCACGATCAGGACGGCGGCCCCCCGGCGGTGGAGGGTGCGGATGGCCTCGGCCACCCGGCGCATGTGGACCGCGTCCAGGCCCGAGGTCGGCTCGTCCAGGATGACCAGCCGCCGGCGGGAGGCCAGGGCCACGGCGATGACCAGTCGCTGTTTCTCCCCGCCGGACAGGGTGAGCGGGTGACGGCCGGCCAGCCGGTCCAGGTCCAATTCCTCCAGGATCCGCCGGGCGGCCGCCTCCTGGGCGGCGGCCGGGGTGGGGGGCTCCCGTCTGGACGGCCGGGGCCGGGCCAGGGACAGGGTCAGCATGACCTCGCCCAGGACCGTCTCGGAGAAGAGCTGTTGGTTGGTGTCCTGCGCCACCAGGTGGGTGGCGTCCAGCCGGCCGCGCCTGGTCAGGGCCTGGCCGTCGAGGAAGAGCCGGCCCGACCCGGCCGGGCCGAGTCCGGCCAGCCAGCGGGCCAGGGAGGACTTGCCCGACCCGTTGGCCCCGACGACGGCCACCGGCTGGTCGAGCGGGACGTCCGCCTGGTCGATCTTCACGACGGTGCGGCGCCCCCGGCGGACCAGGACCCCCTCCAGGTGGAGTCGGCCGGCCGAGCGGGGGCTCGCCGCTTCGGCTTCCTCGGCGTCTCCGGTCGGGGCGACGCGGCCAGGGGGAGCGGCCGGGGGCACCCGCCGGGGAGGACGCAGGCCCAGGTCGGCCCAGCGGCGGGGAGGAAGGGCGAGGAAGTCGTCCCGGGTGAAGTCATGGAGGAGGCGGCCCCGGTCGAGGTAGACGAAGCGGTCGGCCGTCGCCGCCAGGTAGTCGAGCCGGTGTTCGGCGATGACGATCGCATTGCCGGCCCGGCGC
>QMCE01001316.1_pt1 | contig 16925 bp, 16 predicted proteins | sample 1821851 | NCBI WGS metagenome assembly QMCE01 (sample SAMN09453174, study PRJNA476694) | Termite gut metagenome, whole genome shotgun sequencing project. | isolation source: worker | host: Odontotermes sp. | place: South Africa:Pretoria | collected 2016-01-28
CGCATGATGACTGTCACCGGGGAGATAACGCCATTTGTCAATAAATACGTGTCAAAAAAAGTGAATGTCATTCTGGCGAAAGCCAGAATCTCCGCAAGCGAGATTCCGGGTCAAGCCCGGAATGACAGAACTATCCGGGCAGTAAAGGCGCATGATGACTGTCACTGGGGAGGTAACGCCATTTGTCAATAAATACGTGTCAAAAAAAGTGATTGTCATTCTGGCGAAAGCCAGAATCTCCGCAAGCGAGATTCCGGGTCAAGCCCGGAATGACAAAACTATCCGGCTTCGCCGGATAGCCGGGGGATAGGCGCAGACCGTTTGCGGGCTGCGGCGTAAGGGGGGACACGGTAAATGTTTCGGTATGCCGATGGCAGCGCGGAAAGTGTCCCCCCTTTCTTGAGCTATACATGCGTTTGCTGTGGTCTGAGCCGGACAGGTTCTTGTCAGAGTTTCGTCTTTTTGGTACGCTGAAAATCATGCTAAAAGGACGTTCCCTCATCGAGCCGGGAAATTTCAGTCTGGAAGAAATGGCCAATCTTTTTGTTCTGGCGGAAAAAATTGAAAAAGACGAACAATATCTCAGAGACAGTTGCCGGGGGAAATTGCTGGCGACATTGTTTTTTGAGCCGAGTACCAGAACACGGCTGAGTTTTGAGGCGGCCATGCTGCGGCTGGGGGGGAGTTGTCTGGGTTTTGCTGATCCTGGTTCCAGTTCTGCTTCAAAAGGTGAAAGTCTTGCCGACACGATTCGCATGGCGGCAAGTTATGCGGACGCGATTGTCATGCGTAACCCGAAAGAAGGGGCGGCGCTTTTAGCCTCCCGGTATTCGCCCGTTCCGGTAATCAACGCGGGTGACGGCGGCCATCATCATCCTACCCAGACATTGACCGACCTTTTAACGATATTCCGGCTGCGGGGAAAAATTGAAAACATCACTGTCGGCTATTGCGGTGATTTGAAATTCGGCAGGACTGTTCATTCGCTGGCGAAAGCTCTTGCCCGCTACAAAAATATCAAAATGGTTTTTATTTCACCGGAAGAACTTGTTGTTCCTGAATATATTACCCGGCGGCTTAAAAAACAGAATATTGAATTTCTGGAAACTACAAGCCTTGAAGATTCTATACCCGATCTGGATGTGCTCTACATGACGCGGGTTCAGCGGGAACGTTTTTTTAACGAAGAAGATTATATCCGTTTGAAAGATACTTATGTGCTTAATAGCGAAAAAATGGAGTTGGCGAAAAAAGATTTGATCATTCTGCACCCCCTGCCGAGAGTAAACGAAATTGCTGTCGAGGTGGATTCCGATCCCCGCGCGGCATACTTCAAGCAGGCCAAATACGGAATGTACGCTCGAATGGCGTTACTATCATCCATTTTGGGAGTTATATAAATGCTTAACATTGACGAGATTAAAAACGGAATCGTTATCGATCACATCAGGGCGGGACAGGGAATCCGTGTTTTCAACTGGCTTGGTCTCGACAGAACGCCTTACACAGTCGCCTTTGTTGTGAACGCCAGCTCAAAGCAGATGGGCAAAAAAGACATGATAAAAATTGATAATGTAATGAATATCAATTTTAATATTTTGGGACTCATCGATCCGAATATAACGGTCAGTATTATTCAGAACGCAGTTGTCACCCAAAAAATAAAGCTCCAGCTTCCCGAAATTGTCGAAGATGTGCTGGTATGCAAAAATCCCCGTTGTATCACGTCTACCGAAAAATATATTCCCCACATTTTTCATTTGGAAAATCCTGAACTGCGGACTTACCGCTGTGAATATTGTGACGAAATAAAATCGGCCGTTGATTTCAAATAACGGGCTGAAAACCGGAGCTGCTCGGTGAGGCGATTGCTGCTAAAAAATTTCAGGATTGCGGACGAAGCCGGAGATTTTTTCGGCTCGGTAATTGTCGAAGACGGTTTTATCGCCGAAGTAATTCCCCATGAAGCCGCCGCCGGAAATGCGCTGCGCGAAAATTTGAACGGCGGGAATTTTTATGGCATCATTGACGGAAATAATTTTTCAGGCGAACCCGCGCTCATGCCGGCTTTTATCGATCTGCACGCCCATTTCCGCGATCCCGGCATAACAGGCGGTGGAATTCCGTTCCCGGCGGAAACGCTCGAATCCGGCTCTCTTGCCGCCGCCGCCGGAGGCTACGGAACTGTCGTCTGTATGGCAAATTCCAAACCGGCAATCGACACAGCGGAAAAAGCGCGTGTGTTAAAAGAACGCGCCGCCGCGCTGGGGTTTATTGATTTATTTCCCGTTGTCTCGCTGACCAAAAACATGGAAGGCCGGGAATTGTCCCAAATACACGATTGCGGGTATCTGCCGCTTATGCTGTCGGAAGACGGCAAAGATATTGCGGACAGCGGCCTGTTTCTGGACGCGCTGAAAACTGCCCGCACGCTCGGCATACCCGTTTCCTGTCATTGCGATTTCGGCGGCCCGGAAGCGGAAGCGGCAAAATCCGCCGGACGGCCCCGCGCTGAATGGTCACGCATAGAAGAAAACAACGCCGTCCGCCGCGCCGTAGACTTGGGCAAAATCGCGGGCTGTCATATCCATATTGCCCACGTTTCAACACAAGAAGCGGCGGCATTTATCCGCCATGAAAAAAAATCCGCAAATGAATTCCCCGGCTTCCGGCTTACCTGCGAGGCGACTCCCCACCACATCGGCGCGACAGAAAATGACGCGCAGCGCATGGGCGAAGAATCCGCCGGCAGAGTGAATCCTCCCCTCCGAACCGAAGCCGACCGGCAGGCAATAATCGCCGCCTTGCTTGACGGCACTATCGACGCAATTGCCACAGACCACGCGCCGCACAGTGACAGCGACAAAGCGGCAGGAATGCCGGGCTTTACTGGGCTGGAAACAGCGTTTGCCGTCTGCCTTTCCGCGCTTGCCGGAAAAACGCCTGGCGGTGATCTGCGCCACCTTTCCGCCCTGATGAGCGCAAACCCTGCGCGAATTCTCGGCCTCGGCGCAGACAGAGGACGCATTGCTTCCGGCCTGCGGGCTGATATTGTTATCGCGGATACCCGCGCCGAATGGATCGCCGCCCCGTCTGAATTCAAATCGCGGGGAAAATGCGGCCCCTTCAACGGCAAAAAACTACAAGGAAAAATTCTCATGACGCTCCACAGCGGGCGCATTGTTTTTGATGGAGGCTCTTATGTGTAATAAAAACGCTATCTGCAACATGGACAAACTGTTTGAATCTGTCGCCGCGAAAGGACACGTCTGCGTGGGACTCGACACCGCCGCGGAATACCTGCCCGCAAAAGAACGCCGCCAAGTCGCCTCCGATGCCGAAGCGGTACTCGCCTACAACATTGCCCTTGTCGATTCCACCTTCGATGCCGCCGCCTGCTATAAAGTACAAATCGCCTACTACGAAGAAATGGGCATCGCCGGTCTCAAAACCTACGCCGAAACCCTCAAATATATTCGCCGGAAAAACGGCCTTGTCATCGCCGACATCAAGCGAGGCGACATTGCCGACACCGCGCTCCGTTACGCGAAAGCCCACTTCGAGGGCGACTTTGAAGCCGACTTTGTGACGCTCTCCCCCTATATGGGCATGGATTCCATCGAGCCGTGGATTTCACATAACGCAAACAAAGGCGCGTTTGTCCTCATGCGAACCAGTAACAAAGGAATGCGCGATTTTGAATATTTAGAATTAAAAGGGGGGAGCCCCCCCCTCGCTCCAAACGCCGAGGCGTTTTCCGCTACCCCCCCTGCGCGGCGGCTGTATCACGCCGTTGGCGATAAACTTTCCGCCCTCGCCGCCGCGCGCCAGGGCGCATACGGCTACGGCGTATTTGGCGCGGTCGTCGGCTGCACCGAGCGGGAAGAAGCCGCCGAAATACGCGCCGCATATCCTGATCTGTTTTTCCTTATTCCGGGTTACGGAGCGCAGGGCGGAGCCGCTGATGACGCGGCGCTGCTATTGCGTGAAGGAAACGGCGGCGTAGTCAATGCCTCCCGCTCAATTCTCAAAGCGTGGAACACCGAAGTCAAAAATTCCGGCGGCGATGAATCAGAAGTGACAGTCACCTTTGCCGCCGAAGCCGCCCGCCGCGCCGCGCTTGAAATGCGTGACGCGATACGAAACGCGGCGGCAAACGTGGGCAAGTAAAAACCATTGTCGACGGCATAAGACAATTAAGGATATATTTTATGAATATAGAATTGGCGGACAAAATATCCCAAAAAAATGCCGACATAGATTATTTTGTAAATATTGTACTCAAAGAAAAACAAACGCTTGATGACATTGTTGAATTAACATTAAATCACCCGCATATTATGGTGTATTATCATGGATATTATATTTTAGACAAAGCGACTGAAATAAATCCGAAAAAGTTTTATAAATATTGGGACGATTTTGCAAAATTATTGAAGCATAAAAATACATATCACCGGCAAATCGGAATTGTGATTTTATCTAATTTAAGTAAAGTAGACAAAGACAATAAATTTTCTGAAATAATAGACGATTATATGCAATGCCTTTATGATAAAATGATTCTTATCGGAGTTTTTTGCGTAAGATATTTAAAAGCCATTATCAGAAATAAACCTGAATATCAGAATCAAATTATCAATGGATTATTGGAACATAGAAAAAAAACATCATTCAAAGAAAAACAAGAAGCATTATTAGAATATGAAATTCTTGAAATATTTGAAGATAATTATGCAAAACTTGAAAATAAAGACAAAATAACTGAATTCATAAAAGACAGACAAAATTCAATCAGCCCAAAGACAAAAAAGAAAAGTAAGGAAATAATGAAGAAGTTGGGAACAAAATGAGACCCGTATTCGTCAAAATGATTTTTGGCAAGTAACCGGAATTTCCCGGCTGGTATTGAAAAAATGGACATGTTTAGATATATTTAACGATGAAAAGTAGCCACAAGTAAATCGACAAAAGGATTAAAAGAAGCGCGGCAATGAGCGGTAATAAACAAAGCGCGTTATGCGGATTGATCAACAATACTTTCATTAACAATCAAATTTTCAGGCTTGATTTTGGATGGCCGGGCGAGCCTCCCAAAGCGGGGCAATTTTTTATGATCAAACCTGCGCGGACTTCTGTTTTTCTTGGGCGGCCTATTAGTGTCGCGGCGTGGAATTCCGTGTCGAAAATTGTTTCTTTTCTTGTCGCGGTTCGCGGCAAGGGAACGGCTGAATTTGCGGAAATGCGAGCGGGGGAGACCGCGCTGCTTACCGGGCCGCTGGGAAACTCGTGGGCGGATTTTATGCCTGAAGCTGCCGGACACGCAAACGGCAAGCCGGTTGCCCTTGCTGGAGGCGGTATCGGCGTTGCCCCGCTGGAAGCGCTTTACGCGGAATTTCCCGGATACAGATTCGATTTTTACGCCGGTTTCAGGACAGGTTTTTCCGGTGATGACGAAAAAGCCGGCATCTTAGGCCCTGCCGCTTCGCCGCCTGTGGGAAGTAGTCTTGTCATAGCGACAGAAGACGGCACAGAAGGTGTGAAGGGATTGATCCCCGGTTTCATCGATCCGCGCAAATACTCGCGGGTTTTTGCCTGCGGGCCTGAGCCTATGCTGAAAAAAATCGCGGCGCAATGCGGCGCGGCGGGTGTTCCCTGTTTTGTCAGTCTTGAACGGTACATGGCGTGCGGGGCGGGCGCGTGTCTTGGCTGTACGGTCAAAACCGTAAACGGAAACCGCCGCTGCTGCGCGGACGGCCCCATTTTTCCGGCAGAGGAGCTGATTTTCGATGAGTGAACAACACAGCCCTGATCTTTCTGTTGACATAGCGGGCGTTCGGCTGAGAAATCCTGTTATCGCCGCGTCTGGAACATTTGGTTACGGCGGCGAATACGTCGGATTAATCGACGTATCCCGTTTGGGCGGAATCTGTACCAAAGGGCTGACCCTTCACCCGCGAGGCGGTAACAGCGGCGCGAGGTTATGGGAAACTCCCGCCGGACTTCTCAATTCTATCGGGCTTGAAAATCCCGGCATAGAATCTTTTATCGCAAACGAATTGCCCCGGTTGAGACAACTGGGGCCCGCCGTGATCGCAAATCTTTCAGGTTCCACTGTCGACGAATACGCGGAGGGCGCGGCTTTGCTCGACAAAAGTTCTATCGACATAATCGAGCTCAACATTTCCTGTCCGAACGTAAAAGCCGGCGGAATGGCGTTCGGCCTTGATCCTGACGCGGCGGCTTCTGTCGTCAATGCGGTACGCCGCGCTTGTCCCCACAAACCGCTGATGGCGAAACTTTCACCGAACGCGCCGGATATTGCCGCCGTAGCCCGCGCTTGCGTTAATGCCGGGGCGGACGCGCTGTCGCTCGTGAACACGTTCAAGGCAATGGCGATAGACATAAAAAAACGCAAGCCCGTGTTTGACAATATCAGCGCGGGTCTTTCCGGCCCGGCAATCAAACCCATTGCCTTGCGTATGGTCTGGGAACTGTGCGGGGAATTCAAAATGTCCGTTCCGGTCATCGGTTTGGGCGGCATTTCCTGCGCCGGTGACGCGCTGGAATTCTTGATGGCCGGAAGCGTTGCAATTCAGGTCGGTTCGGCAACTTTTGCCCGTCCATCCACAATGATAGAAATTATTGACGGCATAGAAAGCTATATGAAAACTGCTGGTATAGCTGCGGTAAAAGATTTACCGATTAGAAAATGAGTGGGGGTAGCGGAAGAACAAAGGCGCAGCCTTTTTCTGGAGCGAGGGGGAGCAGCGTCAATAATAGCTGCTGTTTGGCGGGGGAGTGAACGGTGGCGTTCTATGTGCTCCCCCTTTTGGGTTTTTAGAGTCTGAGGGCTTCGACCATATAACGGGTGTCGGTGTCGCCTTCGGACTGTCTTTTCATTTCGATTACAAAAATCATGGAGCCGTCATGCGGGGCTTTCATTACTTTTCTGATGCGGTATGCTCCGATGAGGGGGCGTTTTATTTGCGGGTTGCCGACTGTGTAATTTTTGCGAACGCCGTCACGTGAAGTGTTTTCCAGATTTATGAAAAACGAAGATTTGAGATTTTCTGCGGCGCCTTCTATGTAGGAAACTAAATTTGCTTTGTAGGTTGCGCCGGATTCAAAATCCCGGAAGTCGATGCTTTCGGAGCCGGAAAAATCCCCGTTTAGAGCTATGTACAACGGTTGTCCTTGATTGAGGTAATTCAGGCGGTATTGATCCGCCAGCGCGGTATTTCTGGCGATTATCCGGTACAGCGCTCCTGAGCCGTCTTGCCCTGCGATTACCGGGCTGTCGTGAACGTATGACACTCTTCCCCCGGATACGAAATTGTTGCGGGCTACGTCCACCACGAAAAGATCAGCCCAGGGTTTGAGAGTTCTGGACTGTACGCCGTATTGCGCGAACATGAAAAATTTGCCGTCCGGCGAAAAACCAAGATCGGCAAAAGACGCGGCATCTCCTGCCCAGAGCGGAAAAACGCTGACAATCAATACCCCGGCAGCGACAAGGAAGGTTTTTTTTGAAAACATAGAGGTCTCCTCTATATCAATATCGGAAGCGTAAACGGAAGTCTTGAGAAAATTAAAAATAACAGCTATGTTTAGCGAATGACACTGTCTAAGCGGAATATTTTTTTTAAGGCGGGAATTGCCTGCTGCGCCCTTTCGGTTCTGTATATTGCGGCAGTTTCGTTTATAGCGATTCCCGTGTACTCCTCTCTCAGCGTGGAAAGTCTGCCGCGTCCTGCCGGATTTTTTCAGATGATCGCCGGACGCTGGCTCAATCCCAATTTCTACTCAGTTCACATTTCTATAGCGATTCTGTCGCTTTATTCGCTTATTACGCTGTGCCTTATTCTCCGTTTTTTTGAACAAACCCAGTCGCCGGAAATTCTTTTTATTGCTTTTTTTGTAATATCGCTTACCTGCGAACCTGCGCGTCTTATTCTTCCGTTGCAGCGGGAGTACGGTATTCCATCGGTTTACATACTTCTTGCCGCCCGGATTGTGCTTTTCAGCAGATATTTCGGTCTTTTTTCCCTTTTTGCCGCCAGTCTTTACGCCGCCGGTATGGAGCCGCAGAAACAGCGTATGTTTATTTTTATTGTCGCCATATCATCGCTGAGTATTGCTTTGGGAACGCCGATTGATAGTTTTAGCTGGAGCGCGAACTTCAACACAATTTACGGCTATTCCATGATATTTCGTTTGCTCAACGGTGTCATATTGCTCATGACTGTGATCAGTTTTCTCATTGCCGCTCATCTGCGGGCTTCGCGGGAATATATTTTTATTGGTATTGGAATTTTTCTCGTAGTTGCCGGAAGAAGTATGCTCCTCAACACCGATACATGGACTGCTTTGCCGGGAATACTTCCGCTTTCATTCGGCGCGTGGTTTATTTGCAATTATTTGCACAAAGTGTATCTCTGGCTGTAATTTAGCGCAAAATCATTTCGGCGGCAAATCCCACGACAACGGGTAAAACCAGATTGTCGTATTCTTTGAGAGGCAGCGCGTCGATGATTGTCGCGGCGAGAGCTGAGACAAGGGCGGCTGGGACATTGCCTGACACTAAATATGCGGCGCATGAGACAACGGCAAAACAAGCCGCCGATCCTTCCACGCTTTTCCCGCAAAGCAGCGCCGGGCGCAGTCTGCCGAATGATTTTCCGACAAGGCTTGAAATGCCGTCTCCAAAAGCCAGCGCGTAAATTGCGATAGAGGCCGCCTGAAAAGAATACAGGGACAAAGCCGAAAGAACAAGAACTGCCAACGCGCCAAGTCCCAGGGTCACCGGCCCCCACACGAAATGTCCGGCATCACGGGCGCGGGACGCGAGACTTGTCAAGCGCGACACCAGCGGGATTCTTATTCCCGCCAATCTGAGGCATTCCATAAGTGTATAACTCAAGACGCCGGCGGCAAGAAATATAATGGTAAAATTTCTGTTGATCGCGGCCATGAGGGGAACAAGGGCAATGAGAAAGTGTATCGTCTTTCTGATAATTTCCGTTTGTATTCCCCGCGAAGTTTTCGCCATGCTGATAAACCCGATGCCCGGTGAGAAAAAGCCTGAATTATCATTTTTGCCGTTTTTCATACAGTTGCTTTCAATAAAGATTATATCAGAGAAAGTAATTTTTTTCAGGTATTTTTCAGCCGGAAGTATAAATGAACAAAGAACAGAGAGCGCATCTACAGGTATAGAGAAAGGGGGGCTGTTTCCACACATTTTCCGGCGCACAGCCGCAACTATCGTCCGCCCCCCTTACGCTCCAGCCGCAAGCTGCTTGCGCTATCCCCGTGTTTGGGGAATAGGGACTGGGGAATTTGCCGTTCGCTGTCTGCGCGTGAAATTAATATGCTCAGGCAACGAACAGGCACTCCTGCGTTTGCTGAGATTCCAGCTTTCGCTGGAATGACGGGAGGGGAATCGTCATTCCGGGCATCGACCCGGAATCTCCGTTCCCCCACTAAAAGCGTACCCACGCCGCAGCACCCGCTCGTCATTGCGAGCAAAGCGAAGCAATCAGGTGTCAGGCACTACTGCGTTACCCTGAAAGACGTTGGTTATTGCCGGGACAGTCATTGTAAGTTATAAGACGCTTGCCTTGCCAAATCTAAAGCCTCACGAGCGACAATATCATCAGGATCGATTTTTAGTACTTCATTCAAATCATCAATAGATTTAGCATATTCGCCTTTCATACCATACTGAAGACCACGTTGCATATAAACACTAGCAAGCCTCTGTTTTAGTTCGGCATCATCCAGATTTGCTTTCATAAAATCTTCAATAGCCTGCTCGTAGTTTCCTAATTCGAGGTTTACATAACCGCGTTTATTAAAGTTTCTGGGAGAATTTGGATTATGTTTTATAGCCTCACTATAGTCTTCGGCGGATCGGGCATATTCCTCCTTGGATTCAAACAGCAAACCTCGTATGTAATATGCATCAGAAATAATATTACTATAATCTGTAATTATTTTACTTACATTTGTTATAGTTACATCTTCTAATTCGACCCCAAACTCGCTCATTACTTTTGCTATACGTTTAGCTTCGTCTACACGTAATTCAGCTATCATTAAAGCGTCTTTAGCACGTATCTTTAACTCATCAATCCTTTGTTGAATCTCTGTATTATTCGGTTGGAACTTTAGCGCCAATTCAAAATTTTCAAGCGCCTTATCAAATTTCCTTTCCTCAAGAAAAGCATAACCTTTATTGAAGTATTCTTGAAAATCCATAAAAACTCCTTTTGTAGTTTGTCCTACGAATTGTTCGCTTTTTTCCGCGCAATCTCAAGCAAAGAATTCGACAAATTAGTATTTGTATTTCAATCCCAGTTAGGACAACTATCTTCTGGAGATATTCGACGACCATCTCTCCCGCATCCACTAGGGCCGTACTTACCACAATTACCGCATATGTGCGGACCGTTTTTTCTGCTCTCAATATAGTCCTTCATAAAAGAAACTGGATTGGAACTACTGGAGCTATCACTGCTACTAGAATTAGAAGTGTAACTACTGCCCGAATCCATAGAGCCAATGATCGCAGCTAGGATGATTGCGATGACAATACCGCCGATGATACCGATAAAAACATGATCTACCGCACTTCCAATTATTCCCCCAAATATTGCTCCGCCACCAACTATTAATATTCCAGCATCACATCCTGAAAGCATCAATCCAAATGCTGACAAGATCAATAGATGGAAAATATAACTTCGCTTTGTGATTTTCATAACAATCCCTCCTTACTTCCTCGTATAATTAATACCATTAGCCCACGCAATTCATAATTGCCGCAATTTTTACAATTCGATTCCTTTTTGCATTTGTTTTCCAGTGTATACCCGCTTTGAGTATTCTCTGTTAGATAACATCGGTTTGTAGGGTGATCAAAATGCGGACACATTCCCGGAACGTTTCTTGGTCTTTCCATAATTTTCCTCCTTATTACGTTTAAAGCCCGCCGGCTATACATTGTCAACCAAAAATTGACTTAAATCGCACGTTACAAACACCCCATGCGGTCATCCCGTATTGGGTAAGAACCTGCCTGCATACCATTTTGCTACATGTTTTTTCCTATTGTTTTACCCAGTTGTCTCCCCCTGCAGTTCTTGTATAGGTTCCGGCTCCTCCAATTGCATATTTATCATCGAGATCGCCATGAAAACTTCCATAATACGGCCCACTATCAAGAGTAATACCACTTCTGTTAAAGGTTACACTGGTAAGACCATCACAGTAAGTAAAAGCTAATATCCCTATGGAAGTAACACTATCGGGGATAGTTATGCTTGTAAGACTATTACAGAAAGTAAAAGCACTGTTCCCAATGGAAGTCACGCTACTGGGAATAGTTATGCTTGTAAGGCTTTCACAGTAATAAAAAGCATCACTCTCTATGGAAGTAACACTATTTGGAATGACATACGATGTTCCGCTTTTTCCTTCAGGATAGCGTATCAGTGTAGTTCTGGCTTTGTTGAATAAAACACCGTTTTCGCTTGAATACCCAGTATTAAAACTTCCTACAGTTATACTGGTCAGGCCGATGCAGCCATCAAAAGCGTATTGCCCAATGTTGGTAACACTGCCGGGAATGGTCACGCTAGTCAGACCGGAGCAGCCATCAAAAGCGGAGTCCCAAATGTAAGTAACGCCGTTGGGAATGTTCAAACTACCGGTAAGGCCGGAGCAGCCATCAAAAGCGGAGTCCCAAATGTAAGTAACGCCGTTGGGAATGTTCAAACTACCGGTAAGGCCGGAGCAGAAAGAAAAAGCCCTGTCCCCGATGGAAGTAACGCTGTCGGGAATGGTCACGCTGGTCAGGCTGGAGCAGTTATAAAAAGCGTAGTTCCCAACAGTTTCAAGGCTGGAAGGCAGAATAATACCTTTAAAATATGAATTGTCTTTGATGATATTCATGTCATTGCTGGTTGGAGAAAGACTGCCTGTTATCGTATTTCCTTCTGCTATACAGGCGGAAAGGTCAAGGATAACATACTTTCCGGCGTTTTTGACAATGGTGTTAATAATGCTCCAGCCAACAGCTTCCGCCGATGGGGAGGCGGCTGTACTAAAGGTAAAAGGCGTGAGTTTTACTGTGGCAGGACGGGCGGCACTTGTACCGGACAAAGTGGCAAGATACTCGGCGAGGAAATCACCAGAAACAGGGGGAAGTTCTCCTACAGTCACGGTATCGCTGGTTTTGCTGACATAGCCTCTCGCGCTAACGGTTACAGTGTACGCGCCCGCTTCGGCGGGAGTGTAGTTGTTTGAGACCGCGCCGTTAATGGCAGCTCCGTCTTTTTTCCACTGATAGCTTACGGTTTCGCCTCCGCTGTAATTGGCGGTCAGTTTAACTCCCACAAAGGCGGTTGACGGATTAATGATTATATCGCCAGATAATACACGCGCCGGAACGCCGGTGTCAGTATCGCCAATCCACCAGTGGCCGTTATCGCCGATATAAAGAGTTTGGCCATCAGTTCCGTCAACGCCGTCTTTTCCTTCGGCTTTTATGCCAGTGTCAACGCCGCCAATCCACCAGTTGCCGTTCACGCCTATTTCTGGTGTCGCGCCGTTTGCGCCGTCTTTGCCATCAGTTCCATCCTTGCCGTCTTCGCCTTGGGCCGCCAGAATGTCCCAGTTCGAGCCATTCCAGATGTACGACGTTTTGGTTTCGGTGTTGTAGTATGCCCAGTTTACGCGGGGATTTGACGGAGCGGTGGCATGTTCCCCCTGCCAGATTATTCCTCCGCCGCTCGCAAGATCGTCTGGTGCGATAACACGGGGGGTCGGTTCCATAGTCGTGGCCGCCCCCGCGTTTACCGTAACGCTTGAGTTCGTCCACAGGGCGGTGTAATTCCCTTTCATTATGATAATAAAATAGCCGTCTCCGGCGGGCACATCGCTTATGGTAAAACGACCGTTATCGCCGGTTACAGCCATGTAGGAAGTTCCCGCGACACTTATCAGAAAACCCATGTTGCCGGTTTCCTCGCCGCCGATCAAAACGCGCCCAGTGATACTGCCGACCGGTGTCAAGCTCAAGTCCGGCGCGGTAATGGCTTTACCCGCCTCAACCAGTCCGACATTTATCGCCACGGCTTTTTCGCCGGACATTTCCGAAGAAGCATACACAGTGTAGATTCCGGGTGTTACATCAGTAAAAGAATAGTATCCGTCCGCGTCAGTCTGGGTTGCCGCCGCGACAGTCGTGGCACGGGAAACCGCATTTCCCGAAGCGATACTTCGAGCCGCGCCAACGGAAGCAACCGATCTAAGGCCGTCCGTTTTTTCCAAAGTTATGGTAATGCCCGAATGATCGCTTGAGTTGACATATAAAGCTCGTCCGTTTATGGCACCAGTGACCGCGTCTGGCGCGGTTTCAATAGCAGCAGGGCAACCCGCAAAACAGAGCAAAACGAGAAATAAAAAAGGGATTAGTTTACAAAAAATTCGTGGGGGGGGGAGGGGGGTAAAAATGTCTTTTCTTTACAAAACCTAAGCAATAAAAAATTCACCAGTGATATCAGTACTGGCGGAAGGCCGGAGAGTTATCGCAACGCGGACTTTCCAGATGCTTTTATTTGTTCCAATTCTATCACCGGTGGGAGATTAATACAACCGGGCGTTGATAACAATTAGCAGTGAGCAAATGCAAATAGCAAATAGTAATTCACTGTCAACAAGTTAAGAAAAATCGCCGGGTTAATTGTCTCAAAATTGTATGAAAAACATGCTGTTTTTGCCAAATTCATACTTTCAAAAAAGACTTAAAATCCTTAACTTGTTGACAGTGATTAGCAAAGTAGTTTTTGTTTGTAAGCGGGGCGCGTTGCTTTCATGATCAGATTGCAACAGAAAGCTCCCTCCGTCATTGCGAGCGAAGCGAAGCAATCAGGTGTCAGGCACTACTGCGTGACCCTGAAAGACGTTGGTTATTGCCGGGGATACCAGTGCCATGCGACAGATATTGCCCCATCGAGCGCCGTGTTGTCATTATAAGTCCTCCCAAAGACACGAAATAACAAGACGTTATTAATACTCACAGTTACCCCAAAAACAGGGGTGTCGAATAACGCTCTGCCGCCACTTGTAATAAAAGCCCCATACCCCGTCCCATCATAAGTAACAAATTTGACGGCTAGTTTCGTGTACACGCCGTTCTCATACTGATCTTTCATCCGTACTGTGTCAAAAAAATCCCGGTATCCCGCCTCTATACGGATATAGCTCTCGCCATCGTCCTTATCCCCCCAGGCAAACTTAACGCCTCCTGCCACCAGATTATACTTGGTATTGAAATCATGCCAGTCCGTTATTTTATAAACATTTGCGGACAGTCGAAAGGAATCGCCCAAATCCCGGAAGACCGTATTAATTTTGTACGTGGGTTTGAAATTGCCGCGAGTCATACTCAAGGCATCGCTGACATTAAAAAACCCGTCAATCAGATTGAATACGCTGTTTAAGAGCGGTACTTCTCCCGCGTTGAATACCGGAAAGACCGCCCAGTTCAACCCTTCTTTACTGTTATCGACCGAAACATCAGTTCCCTCATACTCATAATCCCAATAACTAGAATTAGATTCAACGAGTATATCGTCATAATAAGTAGTATTTTCAAAGCTGAGACCATAACCCGCCAATACTCCGAATTTGCCATAAAACACAAAACCGCTGCCGATTATGTACCCTCCGCCACTAGCACTGTATCCCAATCTTACCGAAGAGGGGAGCGGAGGGTCGCCAGACTCCCAATCCCGCGCTGAACTCCTGATGGCAAGTTCGGTGTCAAGATCAAAATAATCTTCATTTACGGAATCAATAACAATTCCGGCATATAAAGGCAACGCAAAATGTTTGAAAACCGGAATCATTGTGCCCGCAAAAGCGTTTAACTGTATTGATACATCATTGTCTGTGTAACCGAACTTTGTTTTAATTGCTAAGTCTGAAATAACATAGGGGGTACTTTCAGTCAGTGCTATATCCTCATGCGCCCCCGTCATCATATTCGTAAAATAGGTTTCTATTGTCGGACTTATGTTGATATTTGCTATGTCTTTTTCAAAACTCAATTCTTCCGCTATAAGACCGCTTCTGACCGTCAGCACCAGCAGCAGTACCACCGTAATAATATTTCTCTTTTTCATGAAAAATCACCTCTTGTTCTCATAGAAAAATTTCCCCTATCTATGGTCTAAGAAGTGTCTACGGGCTTCATCCAGAGACGCATTTGTGTTGCGTCTGGCGGCTTCGATAGCGCGTATACTTTCTTCTGCTCTGGCTTTTAGCCCGGCACGTGCGGCTTCCCAGCGAGCAGCTTCTTCGGCTTCGAGAGGTTCTGCAAGTTTGACGGCGTGTTCGAGAGCGGCGATCTCGGGGGCGTTTGTCAGGCTGCTGCCGTCAAACGCGTTACTAAAAATAGCGGTATTGTCACCAATGGTAATGCTTGTTATTTGATTTCCAGCAAACGCTCTACTCCCAATAACAGCAACGCTGTCGGGAATGGCTACTCTGGTCAGTTGGTTGCTACGAAACGCCCCCTGTCCAATATAGAGAACGTTTACGGGAATGGTAATGTTGGTCAACTGGTTATCAGAAAACGCCCCATCTCCAATATAGACAACATTTGTGGGAATGGTAACATTGGTCAGTTGATTGTAATAAAACACATCGTCCTCGATAGAGGTAAGATTTGCGGGAATAGTTACGCTAGTTAATTGATTAAAAGAAAACGCTGCTGTCCCGATAGAAGTAACACTTTCAGGAATATTAACGCTCGTCAGTTGATTATCCCGAAACGCCGCTTCCTCAATAGTGGTAACACCTTCGGGAATGATAACGCTGGTCAGTTGATTGCCCCAAAACGCGTGAGCGCCAATAGTAGTTACACTATCGGGAATGGTTATGTTGGTCAGCTTATTGCTGTCAAATGCGTATTTCCCAATAGAAATAACACTATCCTCTGGGTCATACGAAAACGCAAAGTCCTCTATCCGGGTAACCGGAAAACCGTTTATTAACGCCGGGATATCCAACACTCTTGATCTTCCCCGGTATCCGGTTATGGTAACGTAGCCGTCCTCTAATTCATACGAAAAATCCTTAGGCCGGGAGATTCCTGTACTCGCGCAGCTACCGAGTGTTACCGCCAGCGCAAAAACCAAACAGGCGCTCCGGATTCCAAATTTTTTCTTGTTCTTTTTCATTTTTTTCCTCCTTTGTGAAACGTGCGTGTTTATGCCCGCCGGCATTTATGAAAAAACTCCTTTTTCGGAAAGTTTGGGTGAAATACTGAAAAGTGGTATGGATAAAGAAACGAAAAACTATCTATTAGAGGGTTGACAAAGTAAAGCGCGGGCGCACAATTTCTGTGTTCTGTGTTCTGTGTTCTGTGTTCTGTGTTCTGTGTTCTGTGTTCTGTGTTCTGTATAGTTGTATTGTACCCCCCTTCAGCGGGACGCGCAATAGGCTTTCGGTGGGCGGCGTAGGGAGCGGAGATTCCGGGTCAAGCCCGGAATGACGATTCCCCTCCGTCATTCCGGCCTTAGAGCCGGAATCTCCGCTCACGCGGAGTGCCTGACACCTGATTGCTTCGCTTCGCTCGCAATGACGAGGGGCGTTACGGCGTGGGGTACGCTATTAGTGGGGACTGAGGATTCCTGTTTGCTGTCTAAGCGTATTGCTTTCATGATCAGATTGCCAGGCTGGTGAAACTAAATCCCGGTTAAATGTTCTGTGGGAGATTTCCAGCATTGTTCCATCGGCGAATAATGTGTCCAGCGCGTCATTCAGCGCGGTGGTAAGAGCGTCATTTCCCTTTTTGAGGCAGAGCGCGATCAATTCATCGGAATGTCCTTGCCAGACCACTTCAAAAAGGC
>QMCE01000770.1_pt1 | contig 16919 bp, 13 predicted proteins | sample 1821851 | NCBI WGS metagenome assembly QMCE01 (sample SAMN09453174, study PRJNA476694) | Termite gut metagenome, whole genome shotgun sequencing project. | isolation source: worker | host: Odontotermes sp. | place: South Africa:Pretoria | collected 2016-01-28
TGATTCGTCAGTGCTATTCGCACTTTCTCACCCCTGCGGGGCTCCTCGCTATCGCTACGGAGTCCTAAATGCTCTCAGTGATCGCATTTAGTCGTAATCACATGCAATACCAAAGGTTACTCCGTAATTGGTAATTAAAAGACTCCGCCTTTCCGTAATTGGGACGGCTTCGTGCCGGAGTTTTCCAAACCTCAAACCCAATACCCCAAATTTTATATCCCATACCCATGTAAAGGGCGCAAAATATTTGCACATCTCTTGCATGTAAAGCATTCTAAATCTGTGCCGCTACCTAGTGCGCCCCTACCATTTTTCATGCCTGATGAACTCAAGATGCGTGAGGGATAGTGACCCGTACGGGCGGAGACGCGCGAGTTCCATGCCGGATTATCGGTAAGCGAGACTCCGTTTTTGCTGGCAATTTATTGCCGCAAAAATATAGCCCGACCCGGCGCTTTATCGTGGATTCTCGGGTCACGCCCGAGAATGACGGTGAAGGAACCCGAGATGATACAGGGGTTGCGCCGGGCACGCCGGGAAAAAACTCAGTTTTTTTTCGTTTTGAGCAACTTTCTCACGTTTCCCGGGAGAATATGGCGGTGCCATTTCATCCATTCGTCATAATAGATATAGCGTTTTTCGCATTGCCGGAAGTTTCTGCCGTGAACCCGCCGCCGTCCGTTTTTGATTTCCACGGGAATTACGATATGGAGGCATTCGTGATACACGACACCGGCTACCGCATAAAACGGGCAGTTTTCAAAATCGTAACCGCGGCTGATGCTGATGAGGTGTATGTTTTCCCCGGTGTAGGGGTCTTTGCGGAGGGAATGAAAGCTCGTGCCGCCGGTGCGGTTGCTCCACGTGATGCGCGCTTCCAGTTCTCCGTTGAAATAAGTTTCATTGACGGCCGCTAAAACCTGTTCCAAATCGTGTGTTTCGCCTTTGGAAATAATGGGGTGCATGCGCGTTTTTGAAATCAGGGCGCCTTCGCCGCGATCGCTTAAAATCTGGTTGGTGGCGGTCCAGAGCCGTTCCGCCAGTTCTTTTATTTTTTGCCTGTTTTGTTTGGTGCGCCGTTTTTGAACCGTTTCCGCCCATTCTGCGGCGATTTCCCTCACCAGAGCGAAATCTTCGCTTTGCATGTAAGCGGGGAGTATCACGGTGGGGTTTCCGAAAATCCCGTTTGCTTCGTAACGAATGGCTTTATTTAAACGCGCATGATACCGGAAAGAGATCATGGATTTTTCCGAGAAATCCGAGGAGACCGTTTTCTTTTTGGGAAACAATTTCCGGGTAAATTGAAGCAAGCCCTCAAACAAATCGATTTGAGTTTCTTCATTTTTCATTTTCGGATTCCCGGTGCGGAAAACAGGATTCAAGCCCGTTCATTGTGAGTAAGCCTTCGTAAAAACTTTCGGGCAGCTCCAAGGAGTGATAATGCGCTGAGATTTCCTCAATGAGTTCTTCGATATCATCGGGAAGATACACAATGAAACTTTTGTTTTTTTCGGTTTGGAGGTATTCCGGCACGCAAAATTCGGGGGGCGTTAAACTGAAATACATACGGCAACTTACCGGACGCACTCCGTAAAATGAACAGCCTCCCCCACCGGCGGCAAACGGGCAGGCGAGCCCCTGTGCAAAATACCGGAGAAGCGCGTCTTCTTCGGCATCCTCTTCCTCACTTTCATTCAATAAACGATGGTACCGCCGCACGCGAGACAGGCATTCTTCCAGAGTTTCGAGAAGAATCGGCGAGCGGCGCAGGTAATCGTAAAATAAAATGAGTTCGAAAGGCGCAAGCGTCATCGGGTAGTGGTGGCAGCAGTTTTTACATTCCGCATTGCAGTAAATTTTTCCTTCATGCTGCGGCAGTACATGCTTCAAATACTCTGAGAATGCTTTGTGATAATTGAGTGAAAACGAAAGAATCTGCGGAAGTTCCCCGGCGAGGTTTTCCGCATCGACAGCCATTCCGTTTCGATTGCCGGCGAGCGTATCCAGGCGGATTTTTTCCTGCGTTAAAAGGTGCCGCAAGCGCAGTTCGGCTTTTTTTAATCCTTTGGTGGGGAAATAAGAGAGAATCAATTCCACGGAACAAATATACCATTCCGGCTTTGCTTCCGGAAAGAATTAAAAAAATTAATCTATCTTTTAATTGTTTATAAATGGTGGTTTTGACATGAAATTAACTCTTTCGAAAAAAATCGGAATTCTTGCCGTTTCGGCGGGTATTCTACTTGGCGGCTGTAATCTGTTCAATGCGACTCTCGCTGCGGAACCCTCTTCCGATAATGCGGAGGCGCTGATTCTGGAAGGGCAGGTTTCTTACCGGAATACGGAGTACCAAAAAGCGGCCGGGTATTTTAAAAAAGCGATCCGCGCGGATTCCACCAAATCGGAAGCATGGTTCGGGCTTGCCAAATCCGTTCTTTACATCAACGATGTGAATCCGTTTACTCTGATCGGCTATGTGAATATATCCAAAGACAATATTCCGTTTATGGAAACCGAAACCGGAAAAATCATGCAGCTCTACGAGGGTATGGAAGAGGCGGTATTCCCTCTCCGGGAGTTGATCCGGCGCGATTCGGTCACTGAAACCGGCAAGGAAAAACTTTCGGACCGGAAAATCCAACCGGCCCATTTTGCCGCAAGTTATGCGATCATTGAGGTTTCCTATTCACTTCTCCGTTTTCGGAACCGCAATTCAAATATACAGGCCTTTCTCTCGCTGGATCCGGATACCAAAGAACTCCGAATCAATTTGGATTCGTTGAAATACAACCTTGAGAATCAGAAAATTCTCGCCGAAAGTTTAAAAGAACTCGCGGGCGATATCGTAACCCTGAAAAATATTGTGATTCCGATGGTGACGGAATATGTTCATGCCCATTTTACCGATTCGCTTGATGCTTCTTTAATAAATAAAGACATTGAAGAGATGTTGAATGAAAACATTGACGATTTGGGGGCGGCCATCGACAAATACATTGAAGAAAATTTAAGCATGCCGAAAACCTCTGTTGCAAGAAAGGAAGAATCCGATGAAATTTAAAATTTTCCTTATTTTCACCCTTTTCGCGACATTTGCTCCGAATGCCGCCGGCGGTCCGAAATATCGTTCGCTCCGCGCCTATTCCATGGGAAATGCTCATGTTGCCGTGGCAGATGATAAAGAAGCGATTTACTACAACTACGCCGGGCTCGCTCAAATCAATAAACTCGGAAATTACGACAAGCACCCGGAAATGGGATATTACCCCCATAACGGAATGGATTTGAAATTAAATGTGGGCGGCATGGGACCTCTCAACCGCGTGAAACCGATTTATAACCTGGCCACCGATTTGGAAGACCTTTACAACGGTGCGGAATCTGATGCCCAAAAAGCCGGTACCGACACGGAAGATGCATTTCTCGATTCTCTTTCCGCACACCCGGAATACGCAGACAAAATCAACCGGTACGATCATTTGTTAATGACGATCATCGCTCAGGCAGATTTGGAATTCGCCATCCGGAACTTCGGAGCGGCCGTTTGGATCAACGCGACGGTTTCGCCTTACATCGACGGTGCCCTGCTTCTCCCCTATGCCGCAATCGACACTTTTTTCATTGATGCGGTGGCGCAAGCGGGCGGTGCCATTCCGGTTTTCGATAATTTTTCGATCGGATTCGGTGTCAAAGTTTTGAAACGCCAGGTGGTGGAAGTTTTCCGCGTGGATGTTTCCAACTTCGAGAACATTACCGATACGCTGGATAATCGTTATAATGACAGTCGTTCCGATTTTTTCAGCCACGAGAACATCGGTTACGGTATGGATTTCGGTTTGCTTTACCAGGCGACGAGAACGCTCCGCGTGGGGGCCTCGCTCCGCGATGTGTTCTTTAACGAAATTTACGGCGAGCGGATTCTCCCGAATTTGACGGTGGGTTTGAATTACAGCCCGCGGGTATTTAACCGCAATACCGCTTACGCGCGAAAAGTGAATATGGCACTTGACTTTGAAGATGCGCTCAATGATGAACGGGGTTACAAGCCGTTCAGCCACTTGAATGCGGGACTCGAAGTGGAGCAGGTACTCGTGGCGATTCCGGGCTACGAAAGCGCTTACCGCTTTTTGAAATTGCGACTGGCCGGAGGCTTGAAAGGCGGTTACCCAACGGCCGGTGTCGGGCTTGAAGTCTTTCGCTTTTTTGATTTTGAATTTGCCACTTGGGCGGAAGAACGCGGTTATTACACCGGACAAAGCGAAGAACGCTTTTACATGGCACAGGTGAGTTTAGGATTTTAATTTATGATCGAACAGTTACGCGGAATTCTCATTCAAAAGCTCCCGGCTTTCGCCGTGGTGGATTGCGGCGGCGTGGGTTACGGTTTACAGGTTACCACGCGCACTTCGGAAACACTCCCGGCGGAAGGTTCGGAAGTAACTCTGATGACTCACCTCGTGGTGCGTGAAGATTCCATGACGCTTTTCGGGTTTGCGGATTCCCGCGAAAAAGAACTCTTTTTGCAGATGATCGAAGTGAATGGAATCGGCCCGAAAATGGCACAGCGCATTTTAAGCAGTGTCTCCCCTCAGGAGTTTCTCGGATTTATCGCCCGGGAAGACCGCATTCAACTGGGGAAAATCAAGGGAATCGGAAAGAAAACCGCCGAAATGCTATTGCTCGCGCTTAAAGATAAAGCCCAGTTGCTTTCTCTCGCGGAATCGGCGGCAAGCATTCCGGTTTCTTCGGCTCTGCAGGAAGCGCACCTCGCGTTAATTTCTCTCGGTGTCAAAGATCCGGCGGCGCGTAAAGCGGCGGAGAAGGCATTTGAAATTCTCGGAAAAGAGGCGAACGCATCCGCTCTCATTCCGGAAGCATTGAAACATGTTTAACAGGGTGACCCCATGACCGACCGAATTATTGCTCCGGAACAAGGTTTTTACGACGATACGGAAATGGAAAAGTCCCTCCGCCCGTCTTATCTCCGGGATTTTACCGGACAGGAATCCCTCAAGGAAAATCTCTCAATCGCCATTGAAGCGGCCAAATTCAGAAAAGATTCTCTGGATCACTGCCTGTTTGCCGGACCTCCCGGGCTTGGAAAAACAACACTCGCGGGTATTATCGCCAAAGAAATGAACGTGAATATTCACATCACGAGCGGTCCCGTTCTCGAAAAAGCGAGCGACCTCGCGGGGCTCCTCACGAGTCTCGGAGAAAACGACATTCTTTTCATCGACGAGATTCACCGCCTGAACCGCGTGGTGGAGGAATATCTCTACCCGGCCATGGAAGATTTTCGACTCGATATTATGCTGGATTCGGGACCTTCGGCGCGGAGCGTGAACTTGCCGCTCAAACGTTTTACGCTCGTGGGCGCCACCACCCGGAGCGGACTTTTAACCGGGCCGCTCCGCGATCGTTTCGGGCTTCATTACCGGCTCGAACTTTACAGCGAAAAGGAAATTATCCGCATTTTAATGCGCAACGCCGATATTCTTCAGGTGAAGCTCAAGAAAGAGGCTGCGGAAATGCTCGGCGGCCGTTGCCGCGGCACGCCCCGGATCGCAAACCGCGTGCTCAAGCGCTGCCGCGACGTGGCGCAGGTACGCGGAAATGGGGTGATCGACTCGGAAATTACGCAAAAAACGCTGAACATGCTCAGTATCGACGAAGACGGGCTCGATTCCATGGATCGGAAAATTCTGGAAACCGTGATTCACAAATTTAGCGGCGGACCTGTCGGGCTCGGGACGATCGGGGCGGCTCTCGGCGAAGAAACGGAAACGCTCGAAGAGGTTTACGAGCCTTACCTGATTCAAAAAGGGTTCCTCGCGCGCACGCCTCGCGGGCGCGTGGCGACTCTCGCCGCTTTCAGAAAAATGAATGTGGAGCCGCGCCATGCGGCGCGGGAATCACAGGAAGAACTCCCGATTTAGTATGGATATTTCGCAACTTCCGGGGTTAGGGCCCAAGCGGCTTCAGGCGTTACACGAATCGGGAATTTACACTCTTTCCGACATCCTGTATTACATTCCGAGAGCCTGGCTCGACCGCACCCGCATAGACGAAATCGCGAACTGCAAACCGGGAAATAATGCGATTATCGCCGGAACGGTGGTACAGGCTGGCCTGATCCGCGGGCGAAAATCCCGGTTTCAGGCAACTCTCCGCGATCATTCCGGGCAAATTCAGCTTTTATTTTTCCGCTCGGCGAATTACTGGGCTCAAAACATCAAACCCGGAACGCGTTTTATCGCGATCGGAAAAACGGGAGAGTTCCGCGGGCTCCAAATGGTGCACCCCGAACTTCAAAAAATGGAGGAAGGTGAAGATTTTCAAGGCGGAATCGTTCCCGTTTACACGATTACCGAAGCCATGCGGGAAGTAAAAATCGAACAGCGTTTTTTCAGAAAACTCTTCGCTTCGATTTTTAAACTGCCGAATCTTCATTTGCCTTCCGGTTGCCCGGAAGAACTGATCCGCTTTATGGAACTCGCGCCGGTGCTTGAAAATTTGAAACGCCTGCATCTCCCGCATTCTTTCGGGGAAACGTATCAAGGGCGGCGGCAGCTTAAAAAACTCGAACTGCTCCCTTTTTGCCTGCGCATGGTTCACCGCCGCCGCAATCTGCAAACCCGGGGCAAAGAGCGCCGCGTGAACGAAGGACTCGTGATGAAAATCAAAAACGAGCTCCCGTTTTCGCTCACAGCCGGGCAGGAGAAAGCGCTCGCCCGGATTATGGAAGGGCTCAGCGGGAGAAAACAGTTTCATGCCCTTTTACAGGGCGATGTCGGCAGCGGAAAAACGGTGATCGCCCTCCTCGCGATCCTTGCCGTTTCGGGTTCCGGAGAACAGAGCGCCCTTATGGTACCGACGGATATTCTCGCCCGGCAACATGAAGCCTCGCTCGCGCCCTATTTTAAATCGGCCGGAATCCGCGCCGCTCTCCTCGTGGGAGCGAGTTCTGCGGCGGAGCGCAAAAGAATTCTCGCCGAACTCCAAATGGGGCTTTTGGATGTGGTGATCGGCACTCACGCGCTGTTTTCCAAAGACGTGATTTTTAACAATCTCGGTTTTGTGATTATCGACGAACAGCACCGCTTCGGTGTGAATCAGCGCGAAGCTTTGCTTGCCAAAGGAAACTATCCGGATTTACTCGTAATGAGCGCGACCCCGATTCCGCGGAGCCTGGCCATGACTATTTACGGCGATCTCGAACCGATTATAATGAAAGAAAAGCCGCCCGGAAGAAAACCGGTAAAAACGCGGCTGATCGAAAATAAAAAACGAGATGCCATGAAGAAATTTCTCCTGGATGAAATTCGTTCGGGAAACCGCTGTTACTGGGTCGCAAACCGTGTAAACACCGATGACGAAAGCGAAGCACTCAGCGTTTATGACATTCGGGAAGAACTTTCCGCATTTTCCAGCGAATGGAAAATCGGAATCGTTCACGGACAAATGAACGAAGCGGAACGCGATGCGATTCTTGCGGAGTTCGCCGCGGGAACGCTTCAATTGATGATTGCAACGACCGTGATTGAAGTGGGCGTGAACGTGCCCGAAGCAAACCTGATTGTGATCGACCGGCCGGAAAACTTCGGGCTCGCTCAGTTGCATCAGCTGCGCGGGCGTGTGGGGCGCGGCGGTAAAGAATCCTGGTGCTTTTTGATGTGCGACGCGCAAAATCCGGCGCGGGAACGCCTCGCCGAATTTTCAGGCACGGAAGACGGTTTTGAAATTGCGGAACTCGATATGCGCAATCGCGGTGCCGGAAATCTGGAGGGGAGCGAACAAAGCGGCGGGTGGATTTTCCGCTGGTTCGACTGGATTGAAGACGAGCCGTTGATTCAGGAAATGCTTTCCCTCGCCGAAGTGATTCTCGATAACAAGCCCGGCTTTGATGCCGCCGCCCGGGAAAAAATCCAAGCCTGGTATAACGAAACCTCTTTCCCCAACGAAGACGGGATTCATTAAAGGGCGTACCCCGGCGCAACCACTGTCATCCCGCACAAGCTTGTCCTCGCGATTGTCCTGACTGCGTAAAAACGCGAGAAATGCGGGATCCAAGCCGGAGGATAACGCGGGGTGTCAAGAATGCGGGATTGACGGCGTTACATTCCTTCGTTGATTTTCCATTCCTGAGGTTTTCCAAACCCTATACCCAAATTTCCCTATCCTTTTCCCGTATCCCCGTACAAAGTTTCTACCTGAACTCCGTATCCCTTATCCTACAAGTGCGCGCCGCAACTTTGCCCTTATCTTGAACGGCAGCGACAGCGGTACATCTAACGCCCGCCCACGAGAATTTTATCCACCTTAATGGAAGGCTGGCCGACGGTAACGGGTATGGATCCCGAGCTTGCGCCGCACATGCCGGCGGCCGTTTCAAAGTCACTCCCCACCATGGAAATTCTCGGAAGAATTTCGTGCCCTTTTCCGATGAGGGTCGCGCCCCGCACGGGTTCCGCTATTTTTCCGTTCCGGATCAGATACCCTTCTTCCACCGCAAAGTTAAATTCGCCGGTCGCCGGATTCACGGAGCCGCCCGCCATTTTTGCGGCATAAAGCCCGTGATCCGTGCCGGAAATCATGGAATCCAAAGTGTCGTTTCCCGGCGCGATAAACGTGTTTGTCATGCGGCTTACCGGAGCAAACTTGTAGGATTCGCGCCGGGCATTCCCTGTACGCGGTAACCCGAGTTCCGCGGCTCCCACGCGATCGCTCATGTAAGATTTTAAAATACCGTTTTCAATGAGGGTCGTTCTTTTTGCCGGCGTGCCTTCGTCATCCACCTGAACGGACCCCCATACTCCCGGGAGCGTGCCGTCATCCACCGCGGTAACGCAGGAGTGAGCGACTTTTTCTCCGAGTTTATCGCAAAACGGGCTCGCTTTATGGCGGATCGCCTCCGTTTCAAGAGGGTGTCCGCAGGCTTCGTGGAAAATCACGCCGCCAAATCCGTTCCCCATGATCACAGGCATTTGCCCTCCGGAAACATAACCCGCGCTAAGCATCCGGAGCGCTCTCTCCCCCGCCGATACGGCGAGTTCGGCAGCAGAATAACGGTCGATCACTTCATAACCGCCGAGGGCTCCGGGAGCTTCCCGGGCCACAATTCGTTCCGTACCGTCCGAGGCGGTGACATTTACACTGAGCCGGACGCGCGAACGTTCGTCATTTACCCAAAGCCCCTCACTGTTGATAATCGAAATATGGGAGATTTCATCAAAAACAGAGGCGCTCACCTGAATAATTTTAGAATCCAATGCGCGCGCCGCACTATCGGCGGTTTTAAGAAAATCCAATTTGTAAGACTGCCCTAAAACGCGGGAATCTTTAAAATCCGGAGTTAAATTCGTGCGGGATTTCGGTGAAAAGGATAGCGAACCGGTGCCGAATCCGCCGGTTCTCCCCAAGGCGAGTTTCCGCACAAGCGAAACGAGAGCATCCGGGGTTTCTTCGCTCGTGAACGCGTAAAGAACTTCCGTGCCGAACAGCAACCGGATTCCGATACCGAAATCCGTACCGGCGCTCGCGTCGTCAATTTCTTTCCCCTTGAGGGAAAGCACCGAGGAATGAGTTTCTTCTTCAAAAAGTTCCACAAAATCCGCACCGGACGAACGCCCGGCTTCGATAACCCGCATGGCCGTTTCCGTATTCATAATATAACAGGTTTTCCTCTCACCGGAATTCCGGCGTTTTTCATCGAATCTTTAATACTTTGTACGGAATAATCCCCGAAATGCACCATCGAAGCCACGAGAGCTGCATCTGCCGATGTCTTTTCAAAAAGTTCCGCAATATGTTTTGGAGTTCCGGCCCCTCCCGAGGCGATCACCGGCACGTTCACCGCCTGAGAAACCATTTCGGTAACGGTGAGTTCGTAACCGTTTTTCATGCCGTCCGTGTCGATGGAATTCAGACAAATTTCTCCGATGCCGCGGTCGCACGCTTCGAGAGCCCACGCCACCGCATCTTTCCCCATCGCTTTTCTCCCGCCGTGAATCACGACTTCGTAACCGCTTGGGATTTGTTCCGATACGCCCACGAATTTGGCATCCATGCCAAGCACCATGCACTGGCTCCCGAACGCCAAAGCGCCCTGGTTGATGATTTCCGGAGTGATCACCGCGAGACTGTTGATACTCACTTTTTCAGCCCCCGCGAGAAGCACCTGGTTCATGTCTTCCAAATTCCGGATACCGCCGCCGACGGAAAACGGAACAAATACATTCCGCGCAATATCCTTCACCATATCAAAATCGCAGGGACGGTTTTCGGCACTCGCCGTAATATCGTAAAATACAAGTTCGTCCACACCGTCGTTGCTGTAAGCCGCGCCCATTTCCACAGGGTCGCCCACATCGATGTTCCCTTCAAAACGAACGCCCTTCGTGACTTTCCGGTTACGGACATCGAGACAAATGATCAATCTTTTGGTTAGCATTTGCCGTCCCATTTGCTGAAATTTTTAAGCACTTCAAGCCCCGAGTTTCCGCTTTTTTCCAAATGAAATTGAGCGGCAATGAGATTATCCCGGCCGATCAGGCTCGGAAATTTTTGCGTTCCGTAAACCGTTTCGCCGAAGACATATTCGGAAGAAACCTGCGGATGATAGGAATGCACAAAGTAAAAATCGCTGCCGGATTCAATGTTTTTGAAAATCGGGTGCATTCTCGGATAAGAAACCTGATTCCACCCCATGTGCGGAATTTTAATTCCCTTTTCTTCCTTAAAGCGAACGGCGGCGCCGGGAATAAGCCCGAGGGTTTTTGTCCCCCCGTCTTCTTCGCTTTCGTCGAGAATAATTTGGCAACCGAGACAAATCCCGAGAAGCGGTTTTCCGGATTCCACCACGGCGCGAAGGGCTTCGGCGATTCCCGTTTGCGAAAGCCTTTCCATAGCAGAAGCGGCCGCTCCCACCCCCGGAAACACCACACGGTCCGCATTCCGGATTTCAGCGGGGTCGGCACTGGACTCCGCTTCAATCCCGAGAGCGCGAAACGCATTCACCACCGACACGCGGTTCCCGGCACCGTAATCTACCACAATTAAGGAAGCCATCTTAAAGAAGACCCTTAAAGAAATCATTTCCCTTGTCGTCCACAATAATGAACGCCGGGAAATCCCGAATCGTGATTTTCCGAACCGCTTCCATGCCGAGTTCCGGGAAGTCGATGACCTCATTCGAGAGAATATTTTGCTCTGCGAGAATCGCCGCCGGTCCGCCGATGGAACCGAGGTAGAAACCGCCGTGTTTTTGGCAGGAATCGGTCACATCTTTGCTGCGGTTTCCTTTCGCCACCATAATGAGGCTCGCACCTTTCGCCTGAAAGAGAGACACGTAACTGTCCATGCGGCCGGCTGTGGTGGGTCCGAAACTTCCGGTGGGCATTCCTTTCGGCGTTTTGGCCGGACCCGCATAATAAACCGGATGTTTCTTGAAATATTCCGGAAGCTCTTTTCCGCTCTCAAGCATTTCGGCAAGTTTAGCATGCGCGATGTCGCGCGCCACAATCATCGTACCGGAAAGGGAAAGACGGGTTTTTACCGGATATTGGGAAAGCTGTTTCAAAACCTCTTCCATGGGGCGGTCGAGATTCACCTGCACCGGTTCGGCAAGTTTGATCTCGCTTTTTTCGCTCAAATAATTTTCCGGATGATGCTCCATTTTTTCAACCCAAAGACCATCCGCATTGATTTTCGCCTTGATGTTCCGGTCGGCGGAACAGGAAACGCCCATGGAAACCGGGCAACTCGCCGCATGGCGCGGAGCGCGGATCACACGCACATCGTGAGCATAATATTTCCCGCCGAACTGCGCGCCGATATTTGTTTTTTGACAGATTTCCAGTACTTTTTTCTCAAGTTCCAAATCGCGGAAAATGCGCCCGCCCTTAGAGCCGGTGGTGGGTAAACCGTCCAAATAACCGCAGGAAGCGAGTTTCACCAGTTTCATGTTGGTTTCGGCACTCGTGCCGCCGATCACTATCGCAAGATGATAAGGAGGGCAAGCCGCCGTGCCGAGAGTTTTCACTTTTTCGGTAATAAACGCTTCCAGAGATTTCGGATTGAGAAGCGCTTTGGTCATGGGCCAGTAATAGGTTTTATTTGCCGAACCGCCGCCTTTTGCCACAAATAAAAAGTCGAAATGGTCACCCGGTTCCGCGAGAAGGTCGATTTGCGCCGGGAGGTTTGAGCCCGTATTTTCTTCATCGTACATGGTGAGGGGGGCCACCTGGCTGTAACGCAAATTCAAGCGGTTGTAAGCATTGTAAATACCTTCGGAAATGGCCTCGGCATCGTCGATTCCCGTCCAAACCTGCTGCCCTTTTTTCACAAAAGCAATGGCGGTTCCTGTGTCCTGGCAAAAGGGGAGCTCCCCTTTGTTTGCCACCACGGCATTTTGGAGAAGCGTTTTGGCGACAAATTTGTCGTTATCGCTCGCTTCCGGATCCTGTAAAATGGCGGCGACCTGTCTGGTATGAGCCGGGCGCAAACGGAAACTCACCTCAGCAAAAGCGGCTTCCGTCAGTTTCACAAGCGCCTCGCGCGATACTTTCAAGATTTTTTGACCTTCAAACTCCGCCACGGAAATGCCGTCATGCCCGATATTCACATATTCGGTCTTATCTTCTCCGTACTGGATCGTCTTTTCATACTCAAAACTCATAATCGCCTCTTCAAAAGAAAAAAGTTTACGCCAAAAATTAACTTTTTGAGAAAAAAACGTCCCTCTTTCCCCGCAAGAAGTGTTATTTTTCCGAAGAACGATTTGAAAAAAGGAATCCATATGTTCAAAAAAATTCTCATTTCCGTCACTCTCGGTTCAGCCATGCTTTTTGCTGCTACCGCTGCAAAGACACCCGAAGCGCCTAAAAAAGCAGAAACCAAAGTAGAAGCACCGGCACCGGCTCCCGCGACTCCTGCACCCGCACCTGCGGCGGTAGCTCCGAAAGCGGAAACTCCGGCAACAGCCCCGGCTGCAGCGCCAACTCCCGCTCCCGCACCGGCAACCGAAGCTCCGAAGGCTGCAACTCCAGCGGCGGCTCCGGCAGTAGCCCCAGTTCCTACCCCGGCACCGGCTCCCGCAGCGGAAGCCCCGAAAGCGGATTCCGCCGCACAAACAGTGGCTACTCCTGCCGTTGCTCCGGCCATAGACTCTACCGCCCAAGCGGCACCTGCTGCAGCAACTCCTGTCGATTCCGCCGTAGCCGCCACTCCGGTTACGGACTCCACTGTAACGGCAGATTCTACCGCACAGGCCGCCGAAGTTCCGGCAACCGATTCCACTGCGCAAACAGTAGCGGCTCCCGCCGCCGACTCCACCGCACAGCAAGAAGTTCTGGAAGCAAATGCCGCAGTAGCCCCGGTTGATTCCGCCGCTCAAGCGGAACCGGCTCAAAAAGAAGATTCGAAAGCGGCCGCCGCTGTGGAAGAAGAACCGAAAAAAGAAAATACCGCAAGCGGAACCATCATGGAAAACCCGTGGGAATTCTTGCTCGTTTCGGTAGCGTTCATCGCCACCACTCTCGTCATTATCCTCACCGGTAATTAAATTTCATTTGCATTTAATTTTGAAAAGGTTGTCCACGCGGCAGCCTTTTTTGTTACTGCTCTTTAGGGTTCTCCATCCGGCTTGACCGGAGACAATGTTGCGGCGCAGACAAGGAAGATCTTACATGCCGGGTCGAACTTCGCTGATACGCAACAAGTATCACCACAGACAAAGAAAGTTTTTCATGTAAGTGCGAACTCAATTGATGTGGTAATAGGTATCACCGCACTTTTGAAACATTTTATTATGCCTGAACGAACTTAATTTATGCGGTAATAAGAGTTTATCCGTAAATAGCGACAGCCAACCCAAAAGCAATCGAAGAGTTGCATGATTTCAATAATTCCTGTGCAAAAGTTCTAATTTTTCATGCTTCGAGAGTATTTTCATGAACATAATCTCACAAATACAATTTACGGATAAGCTCTAAGTATCACCGCAGACTTGAAAAGTTTTATATGCCTACTTGAACTGAATTGACACGGTAAATCCAAAGAGGATCCAAGCCCTTCATCCTCTTTAGATTTGCGCACCATACCGTAAAGTGGTTGGTTGGAACTTGAGTTCATCACTTCGCAGTGAATCCACGATAAGAGCCTTTGAGCGTTCTGTCCGGATGCGTAATCCGCCCCGGGGTTTGGTTGTTCATAGTGACCGTGGTATCCAGTATGCCTCAGGTGCGTTCAGATCTCGCTTGGATCATTATGGCTGCATTCAGAGTATGTCGAGAAGAGGGAACTGCTGGGACAATGCGGTTGCGGAGTCTTTTTTTAGTGGTCTGATATATCACAGGAAATACGAAACGATGGAGGAGTCACAAAGAGACTTGTTCTGATATATTAGACATCTTCGGAAATTGCGTTAACTTTGTTGATTTTCATTATTAAAACGCTGAACTATAAATAATTTTCCGAAGAGCTCTAATGTCATTGGGCATACGTAACTCGTAATAGAATTGCGATACCGAAAGTTACTTCGTAATTGATTTGTCAGTGCTATCCGCACTTCCTCATCCCTTTCGGGGCTCCTCGCTATCGCTGCGGAGTCCTAAATGCTCTCAATGATCGCATTTAGTTGTAATTGAACTCCATACTCTCATTCCTCCCTCCCCTGCTAGGGCGTGTTCACATAACCGTTCAATACCCATCTTTTGATGGATTTTGTGCATTAATTAAGTTCGCGGAGGCATATAAGATTTTTCAAATGTGCACCGCTACCTAGTAACGCATTAATATGGTTCGATCAGGTATAATAAAACGTTCCAATTGTGCGCCGCCGCTTGGTTTCGCTATGCTTCGTTAAATTTTCTTGAAATACCACCGGTATTCCTGCGAAAATTTGCCTCGCCTGGCAAAAAATCCATTCAAAATCTGAATATCTCAAATAATGTGAACACACCCTAATAAACAAAAAAACGCCCCGGAACTTCCGAAGCGTCTTTTAAAAAACAAGCTTTAATTAAACTGTGCGCTGAACGCGTATTTCCCTTTGTAGTAGGCCAGAACCTCCTGTTCGGAACGGAAAGAAGTTCCGCGCACGGCGTTCTTTACCTCGGGGTTTGTGCGCATCATTTCACGCAACTTACCTTCTACATCGCGGAAAAATAAGTCATCCGAGGCCATATCCAAATGCTTCTGGCTGTAATTGCGGTGATAACGGCGTTCCAGCATCTGAAAAAGAGCAGTTTGGCAATGATTTTCCGGCGGATTTTTCTTCATCACCGGCTTGTAACACTGGTCAATATAAGAATTTTTAAGATTCACAATCATGTGATCAATCGCCGGAATATCGCGGGCGGAATCCTGAGAAACAACCGTCGCCTTGGGTACCGAAGAGCACGCCGCAAGAAGCGAGAGCGAACCGAGAATGAAAAACTTACGCAACTTCATAACAAAAGAAACTCCAAGTAAAGGATCACCCGAACGTCTCACCATTAATGCCTATAATTTAGATATTTTTTTCAATAAGAGTTAATGATTTCATTTATTTTCCTCTTTCTGAGTGAATTGATAAAACCAGGTCATGGGGTTCACCACCCGGTAGCGAATACCGCCTATTCTCTTGTCTCCTTTACGGCTGACAAGCCCTGTGACCACATGCACATGGGGACCACTGGTGGTGCCCGTCATCCCGATCGTCGCCACCGGGTCGCCCGCCATCACCTCTTGCCCGTCCAAATACAAAAGCTGATCGCAGTGCATGAAAACAATGACATACGGCTCCCGCACAATTCCGATCACCACACCGCCGCGTTCATCTTTGAAAGTCCACGTTTTTCCGCTGAAAGGGGCGAGAATCCGCGCACCGGGGCGGCTCGCCACATCAATGGCCAGGTGCACCCGCCCCACGGCTTTGGGTGTTTCGTGATAAAGTTCCGTTAAATAAGCCACCGTATCGGAAACCATCCCGGTAAAAAACTTCCATGCAGGCACCATATAATCATAATTCGGATTTGAAATCTTCTCGGAAGGCAGAAACCGGAGCGACACATTTTCGGGCGGAATATTTAAAGAACCTTTTTCCCAGCTGTTTTTCGGAAAATCATTCTTTTTGAGCGTTTCTTCAATATAGCCTTTCAGCATTTTCTCGGTGGTCACGAGCGCAAAAAAACGCCCGACCGCATAACGCGCCACCCTCTGTAAAGATTCCTTACCGTCAAACGTGTAGGTAAAATAAGGCGCTCCGGAAAAGTATTCGCGGTCATAACTCATGTCCCGCAAAGAAGAAGGTTCGGATTCGATTCCCCGGACCGGCAGAAAAATACCGGCTAAAATAAATATCAGGAGCACCCACCAAAAATTCAAAAACCGGCTTTTTAAGCCTTCCGGCGCGTTTCGTTTCAAAATACGGATCCGCACAAGCTCCCGAACGAGAGCGGAAAACACCCCGGGTTCCTTTTCAAACTGCTCCGGCGGCGGCAATTTCAACGTTCGGAACAGGCTGAGATTCTTTTTCAAGCGAGGAAATCGCTTAAAATCGGGCCATTTTCCAAACCAGGCGATCCGGTTTTCCAAAGAAATCTCGGAACTTTCGAGTAAATTGGCGAACGTACCGGTTTTCTCTTCCGGCACGAAAAACAAATTCAAATCACACCCCCCGATCAAAGGCAAAAAACGTTCCCCCATATCTTCGGGAAACAAGAGAATTATTTTTTTGAAAGTTGCCTGTAACCCCCGGAGATTAAAGAGAAAACGCCGGCACAAATACGTATCCCAAACAAGGCGTTTCCCGAGAGGCGTAATCACGCGAAACCCATTCCAGTCGCCGAGTTCCAAAGACGATAATGCCGCCGGGTTTATCTCGGAAGTGAGGCTTTCGGTAGAAAAACGCGAAGAAACCGGAAGAAAGCTTATAA
>QMCE01008089.1_pt1 | contig 16914 bp, 18 predicted proteins | sample 1821851 | NCBI WGS metagenome assembly QMCE01 (sample SAMN09453174, study PRJNA476694) | Termite gut metagenome, whole genome shotgun sequencing project. | isolation source: worker | host: Odontotermes sp. | place: South Africa:Pretoria | collected 2016-01-28
TGTGGAAAAGGCGTATATATTTATTTTTTATGAATTGTTTTTGAGAATATCATTTTTCCTTATCCCCGCTATTTTTTTTCACACACGCCAAGGCTTCTTTATCAGGATTATGAAATTTAAAAACAGTACGGCAGATATTGTTAAATACTTTTCCAAATATGATTTTATCGGTACCACCCGGACAGTTTCCGCAGTCTGCGCAAATATCAACATTGTTCCACGCAATTTCTTTTATATGAGCGTCTAAAGGAAAATCCTCGAACCAATTTGAACCGCTGTCATCAGACCAAATAGTTATGTCTCCATGATTGGTTTTATCGTTGGGATCATTAATTAAAATAAAGCAAACGTATTAGCTTTTATATGTTACTATCCAGTAAAGCTTGTCTTCCCAATAATCCTTGCCTCTTTCAAACAGCATCTCCTCTGATTTTAAAAACGTACATAAATCCAGCGCCGCTTCCCGTACGCTACCTGTAAGGCATTCATCTATATACTTTCCCGCATTAATTCTCCATGTGCGCTATATCCTGAAAGTTCAGGATAGGTTTTTTCTGCAAATTCTTTAGCATATTTTCTATGTTACACTGATATTCTTAGTGATTTTACCATATAATCTACAGGAAAATAATATATTCCATGTTGAATTTGAAATATTCTACCATGAATGCACTTTATTCTACATTGAATATACTCTATTCTACATAAACTTTATTGTATTCCACATAGAATATGAAACATTCCAAGTGGAGAATATCAATTATTCCATGTTGACTTTTCAATATTCAACATAGAATATCTAATATTCAACGTTGAATATTAGATATTCTATGTGTTTTGCTCCAGATGTAAGCCTATCAGGCACTGCACCACTGTCAGGAATATAAGCTTCTTGTCTATATTGTGGAAAAATCTCTTCATACAGAATCTACACGTAAGAGCCACACCGAGTTTTGCTATTCATCATAATCATGATTTACCGTCGGTCTATTCATTCCATATTTCAAAATATCCGCCAAAAGCCCATCCTGTTTGCCCAGATTCTAATTTTACTTTTACCCATAATGAATGTATTCCGTCTATAGTTTCTTCAGGTCCTTCTTCAATAATTTGTGCACCATCATATTTCCTTATTGTGGTAATTATCGATGATGAAGTAGTCGGTTTAGTACGGATATTTAAATTCTCAAAGTTTGAATATTGATGTCCAAGAATAAAATGTTTATCTTCTACTGGTTCAATAAAAGTAACAGTAACATCAGTGTTTCCTCCCCGAGCAGGCTTCATTTTATAGTACACCTTTATGACTGCCCCTCTGTGTAAAGCGGGGATTTTTGTAGAACACACTAACCGCAAAGTCCAATCTTGGTAAGGATCATTAGTATATATTTCTATTCCAGACCATGGATCGGTAGTCCTTCTGTATACAGAACATGACGTAACAAAGTGCGCTTCCATTACAAAATATCTATCCCGCATCTCTGTATCAAAATAATGACGAGCAGCTTCATTATATGTCATAAATAAATACTGTGAAGGATCAAATTCCTCACTGCTTAATAGGAATGTATGAAAAATAAGCAGCAGTGCTATGATTGTTTGTTTTTTCATAAGGATAAAACTCCTACATATTCTTCACTCAACTTGAAAAAAGCTTGTTCCAGATTTGCTGTTGTGGTTTTCTTACAGATTTCCTCGATAGTTCCATATTAACTTCCGGGAAATTACATCTTCACCATGAACCCGCATCCTTTTCTATTCTACCAAAAACCAGATAAAACAAGACCGCCGATATTCCGTGGCGGTCTGTTAATTGTGATCGTTCTGTCTTATCTGAAATACCGCACCCCGGCTTCAAAAATTCTCTGGCGCTTGTTGCCGGGTATGTTGATGTGTACAAAATCCCCGGCGCGTTCGCTGTGACCCATCTTGCCGAGTATGCGCCCGTCCGGGCTGGTGATTCCTTCTATGGCGAAGTCGCTACCGTTGGGGTTGTCCGGTTCTTCTGCTGCAGGTTGATTATCTGCGTTTGCATAGCAGAACGCCACCTGCCCGTCGGCAAAGAGCTGTTTCCCTTCGCGGTCGCTTATAACGAACCTCCCTTCGCCGTGGCTTACCGGAACGATATGCGCCGCGCCTTCTTCTTCAAGCGCGAGCCATGGGGAAGATGCGGATATAACCCGCGTCCGCGCCATGCGGGAAACGAGCCGTCCTACGGTGTTAAAGGTGAGCGTGGGCGCGTCAGGTGACGGCGCGGCGATGATTTTTCCGTACGGCACAAGCCCCAGTTTGACGAGCGCCTGAAAGCCGTTGCAGATTCCCAGCATAAGGCTGTCCCGTTCGAGGAAGGCGGCGAGCGCGTCCGCAATCCGCGGCGACCTGAACACATTGGCGATGAACTTGCCGGATCCGTCCGGTTCGTCCCCGGCGCTGTACCCGCCGGAAAGCGCGATGATTTGGGCGTCGGCTATTGCGTCAGCGAGCGCAGAAATTGACGCGGCTATGTCTTCACGCGCGCGGTTTCTGAAAACAATCTGCCGTGTCCGGGCGCCAGCTTCGCGGAAGCTCTTCTCCATGTCCCATTCGCAGTTCGTGCCCGGGAAAACGGGGAGTATGACGAGCGGGGCGGATTGTGCGCTTGATATCTTGGTTTTGCGGAGAGACGGCGCGGACGCCAAGGGCGGAGTTTTCACGTTCTTTGCGGCGCCTGAAACAGCGGGATACACCTCATTAAGGGGGGATTCATAGGCGCGGCGCAGGACGGCGAGCGGAATTTCATGCGCCTGATCGTCTTTTGTAACGCGAAAAACGCTTTCGCATAAGGTTTCGCCAAGCACGCGGTACGCCGCGCCTTCTTCTTCAAGGATTTTTATGGCGGCGTCGCTTCCTTCAGAAGGGATTTCAAGAACGACCGCGCCCTGATTACTGCCCCGGATAGCGAGCATATCCGCGTTAACGCGAATCCCGCGCATATTGCCAAAAGCCATAACCGCAAGCGCCGCGGCAACACCGCCCGCGCCCACCGGATACGCGGCTGAGGCGAGCGTGCCGAGCCGCTGTACGGCGTTCATGTTCGCCTTGAAAATCTCCCACTCGTTGCGGGAACTTCCTTGGCAGAGGAGGATGAGGGAACTGCCCGCCGCGCCGCTCAACGCGCCAGAACGAATACGAGCGGCGGGCGCAACGGTTGCGGCAAAGGCGGCAAGCGTGGGCGGCACAGTAAGGCGCGTCCCGCGCGTTTCGTCCGTGTAGGTGCCGGACATGGAATCCTTGCCGCCTATAGCCGGTACGCCGAGTACAAGCTGCGCTTCAAGCGCGCCGAGCAGGGCTTCGGCGGGCTTTTTCCATGCGGCTTGCGTGTCGGGGCGCTCGAAATATTCCTGCAGGGAAAGCCGCGCCGTCCACGGGTCGCCGCCCATACAGGCGATTTTCGCTAGGGCTTCCCGCACCGCGCCTTTGGCGCCTTCATAAGGAGAGGCGCTCATAGCCACTGGATCAAAGCCGTATACCATAAGGCTCGCAGTGAGGCTTTTTTTAAACATGGCGGGAAATTCCGCGGGATGGTCTGCTGCGACGCCTTCAAAAACAGGCGCGGGGAGCAGCGCCGCCATGCCGCATTCGGGCGTGCCTTGGTCAGCGCCGCCGTATGGGAACAGCACGGAACCTGCGCCCACGGAACCGTCGAAGCGTTCCCGCAAGCCGCGCCGCGAACAGGATCGGAGGGAGCTTAGCTCGCACTCAAGGTCTTCGAGAATGGTTTTCACGTGGGGGGTAGCCGCAGACGGTTTACCGGCTGCGGCGGAGGGGGGCGCGCCCGTTAAGGCGTCCGCTGTCGGCTGGGCTTGGGGAAATGCGCCCCCCTTCTTATTTTCTTTCTCAAAGCTCACGCGGCGTCCCGCGCCGTTTGAGGAGAGGAAATCGCGGGAAAGATCGACTATTGCTGCGCCGTTATAGAACATACGGACGCGACCCGTATCCGTAACCGAGGCAATAGGCACAGCCGAGAGGTTTTCGGCGGCGGCAGCGGCAATGAAAGCGTCCGCGTCACAAGGGGCGACCACGACCGCCATACGTTCCTGAGATTCGGAAATGGCGAGTTCTATACCGTCAAGACCGGCGTATTTTTTGGGCACCGCGTCAAGGTTAATGTCGAGGGACGGGGCAAGTTCGCCGACAGCCACGGACACGCCGCCCGCGCCGAAGTCGTTGCAGCGCTTGATAAGGCGGGTAACAGCTGGATTTCGGAACAGACGCTGGATTTTGCGCTCCTCCACCGGATTGCCCTTCTGCACTTCCGCGCCGGATTTTTCAACTGATTCGCCTGTGTGGGCTTTTGACGAGCCGGTTGCGCCGCCTATGCCGTCCCTGCCAGTTGCGCCGCCTACGAGCAGAATGAGGTCGCCCGGAACCGGCTCTTCGCGGCGCACGGATGAGCAGGGCGCCGCGGCTATGACCGCGCCGAGTTCGAGGTGTTTCGCCGCGTAGCCCTCGTGGTAGAATTCGGCGACGTCGCCGGTGGCGACGCCGATCTGGTTGCCGTAGGACGAATAACCGGCGGCGGCTTCCCGCGCTATTTTGACTTGGGGCAGTTTGCCGGGTATGGTCGCGGAAAGCTTGGCGCGGGGATCGGCGCAGCCAGTTACGCGCATGGCTTGATGGACGTACGCCCTGCCCGACAGCGGGTCGCGGATTGCGCCGCCGAGGCAGGTCGCCGCGCCGCCGAAAGGTTCTATTTCGGTGGGGTGGTTGTGGGTCTCGTTCTTAAAGAGGAGGAAATATTCATCGTCAACAACGGCGGAATCAGGCGCGGCGAATTGGGCGGTAACTTTGACGGTACAGGCGTTGATTTCCGGCGACTCGTCCACGTCATTGGCAAGTCCGCGCTTTTTCAGAACCTTCGCGCCTATGGTGGCTAGGTCCATGAGCGTGGGAAGGCGCGGTTTTCCGTTCTTGCGCGGGTCTTCGCCGTAGATTTCACGCCGCGCTTCTTTATAGAGGTCAAGGGCGCGGATCAATCCGCTTGATTCTTCTTGTGAAGCGTCTTGAAAAGAGTCGAAAAAGTTTTCAAATTCGGTGGTGAAGCTTGTGTGGCGGCAATGGTCTGACCAATACGTGTCCAGAACGCGCAGTTCCGCAAGACTGGGGTCTCTTTTTATTGAAGAAAAGTAATCTTTGCAAAAAACAAGATCGTCAAGGGACATGGCGAGTGCGTATTGTTCGGCTATTGCCTTGAGGTCGCCGCTGTCCGCGCGGGTGAAGCCGTCCAAGACCTGCGGAGCGCCGTTTTCCTGCGGCGGAGGAAGGGCGGCGTCAAGAGAAGCGGGCAGATCGTCGGCCACTTCCTCGGAATCCACCGGATTGATGATATATTTTTTGATGGCGGATAAGGACTCGTCTGCAAGCGGCGTGCCGTTTGTTTCAAAGCGGTAGACCGACGCCGTTCGGCGCGCTGATCGTACTGACCGGGGAGATATGCTGCGGCAAAGCTTGCCGCAGCATATTTTGCCGCGCCGCCGCCGTCGGAAACGCTTCCCTCCGCCGGAAAATCCTTTCCTATAAAAACCTCGTCGCACTGGGGCTCGGAAAACACCGACTCAACGACGCGGGCAAACTGCTCCTCGTCAAGCCCTTCCACGTCGTAACGTCTTATAATGCGAACGCGGCGCAGACGCGCGATATCAGGATACCGCGCACCCAAAAAAGAAATTAAATCAGCTTTCAGCCGCTCCGCCTCAATGTCAAAGCCGCGTTTTTTCTCAACATACACCCTGCGAATAGACATACCCTCTCCTTAATGGAGGCTACTGTAGCATAAAGCGGGGCTGCGTGTCCAGAAGCGCGCCCGCGTGTCCAGAAACACGGCGGATATCCTGGCTAAAATCAGAAAGAGAGAACACACGCCTTCCAGTAGGAAATATCTCATTTCTGCTGAACGCCGATAGATTACGGACAACATTCTTTACTAAACAGAAAACTTGGGATATTCTATCTTTACGAAATATTTCAGTGCTTGTTATATTATTTTTTCCATCCTGTATTTTTGAAAAATCTAATAGCCAAAATCTGGTTGATAAAAATATCCCTTTGATGCCCTACAAGAATTATGAAAAGAATACTAACGGCTTACAAAGATTTAATCAGCATAATCTTTAAAGAAACGCCTGTAATGGTTGTACTTGTTTTTATCTTCTCTGTTGCAAGAAGACTTTTGTCGCCCCAAACATTGTATATAGCTGGAATGTTATGCGACATAGCAGCTAAAATGTTTAAAAAAAAATTAAAGAGAAACTATATTGGTGCAATTTCTTCTTTGTATTTTTCACCCCATTTCCACATTGCATCGAGAATTGGTTTTAAACTTTTACCTAATTCAGTCAAAGAGTATTCTACTCTTGGAGGAATCTCAGCATAAACTTTACGGATTACAAGTCCATGTTCTTCCATAATACGAAGGTGATCTGTTAGAACTTTTTGAGAAATGTTTGCTGTTGAGTTCCGCAATTCTCCAAATCGCTTTATAACATATAGAAAATTGTTTTTGTCGTAGATGACAGAAAATCATGTAACATATTCAATTTTGTCGTGATTTTAAGGTCTTTTCCCTCAGAAAAGAAAGAAAGGATTATGGAATGTTTGAACCTTGGCAAAAAGCCTCTTTTAATCCTTAATTAAGGAGAATTCAAAACATATTTTTTGCTAAATGGAGAATTGCTGTGATTACAGACACTCTCCTTGACGTAGCGGGCGAATCGCGTTATACTGCCTTATGATTTAAGCCGCACGCAGTGTGCCACACAGTAAATTTAATAACATGTAAAGAGTTATGTACCAATTACATTTTTTATACTACCTAAAGGAGAAGGGTTTAACCCTAAAAATGAAGATGAATATTCCTGTAAAAAAAATAGCGGTTGCTGGAGTGCTTTCCGCTGTTGAAATCGTGTTAGGACTGACCGGAGTGGGACTGATTATGCTCCCCTTCGGCGCGGCGGTTACTGTGCTGCAAGTTCCGGCTATTATCGGGGCAATCCTTGAAGGACCGTTTGTTGGGTTCTTCATTGGGCTTTTGTTCGGTATTTTTACTATTATACAGTCCGCGCTCGTTGCGGCGACGCCTATAGATATGGCTTTTCTGTCATATCCTGTTATCGCTATTGTTCCCCGTATGCTCATAGGTCCTGCCGCATGGCTCGTCTACGCGCTCATTACCGGCGGCTTAAAAAAAGACAAACAAGCCCAGTCCGCCGCGCTTGATCAGGACAGTTCTATTGACAGCGCGCGTATTGTCAAGCCGGTGCGGGAATATGCGGGCGTGATTCTGGGCGCGGTTACGGGCAGTCTTACCAATACCCTGCTAGTACTGGGCGGTTTCGGCGTATTCAAGATTTTTCCCTGGGCGATGATATTTCCGGTAGCTATTCTGAATGGACCCCTTGAAGCCGCCGCTTCGGTGATCATCACCTGCGCGGTTATCGCCCTGTGGAAAGGACTTTCGGGCAGGGGAAAATCAAAGTTGATGCGGGAAGCCGCCCGTCGGTCAGACTAATCAACATACCCAAGAGCAAGCGCGAATCTTTGGTTCGACTGGGTATGTTGGTTCCGAGAAGAATGGATTTAAGTTAGTTTAATACCACTCAAACAATATGTTAATTGATTCAAGACCGTAGCAAGCTGCGGGGTATTAAACCAACGGACGGAATAACGGAATAAATGGAAAAAAGCTTTGTTACCGACATCTATCCTCAGGGCTGTTATTTCTGCGCCGTACTTCGCTCGCCTGTTGCGTGTGGTACGCTGAAAGAGATTATCCCGCCTGAAATGCCGGGCACATACACGCTTATCACGGCGGAGCATATTCCGGGCGCGAACAGACTGGACGGGATTCCCACGCGTATTCTTGCCAAAGACAAGGTTTCTTACATAGGCGAGCCGGTCGGACTGCTCACCGGACCAGATGAAGCGCGGCTTCTTGAATACGTCTCGCTCTGCCAAATACGCTGCGATGAATCTCCTCCGGTTTTTTTCGATTCTTTTAAACAAAGCTTTCTTGACCATATTGCAGGACGCGCGAGTGATCATCCTGATGATGTTTTAGAAGAAAGATCGCCTCAAGACGCTTATATAAAACTAACGATAGGCGAAAAGGCGATGGTTCCCGCCAGGGAAGAGTCGCCAGAAGCGGCGTCGGTGGCGGCGCCTCTGACAATGAAAGAAGCAGCGGAAATCGTTGAGAGTGTTTACAGTACAGGCGTACAGGAGCATTGGTACGCGGAGCCGCACGCGGCGGTGGCGGCGTTTGACGCGGACGGCGGCTTATCTGTATACACGGCGACGCAGTGGCAGACGCACGCGGAGCGGTCTGTTCGCAAGGCGCTGAAACTGCCAAAAGGTACGGTTACGGTGTTTCCGCAAAACATTGGCGTGCATCTTGACGGTAAGCTCTGGTACCCGTCGCTCGCCTGCTGTCACGCCGCACTCGCTGCCTTTGTTACCGGCAAACCGGCGCAGCTCTGCCTTACGCGGGACGAGGATTTCCGCTATTCGCCGAAACGGAATGCTGCGGAAATCGCTATACGGAGCGAATTGGACGAAAACAGCGTCATCATAAGCGACACGATTTCCATTCTCACTGATGCGGGGGCGAGCGGCGTGCTTGCAGGCGAAATCCTTGACAATACCTGTTTGGGCGCGATGGGTTTTTACCAGACGCCGCAGAACGCGACCATTGAGGCGCGTTCCGTGCGGACGAATATACCGGAGCAAGGACCGTTTTCAGGATACGGGCTGGCGCAAGGCTTTTTTGCCGCCGAGCGGCACGCTTCTCTTATAGCGGATGCACTCCATATAGACCCGGCCGAGTGGCGGAAACGGCGGCTTATCGGGAGCGCGCCCGGCGGCGCATCTTTAGCCATAGGCGCGCAGCTCTCCGACGCTGCGGCTATGCTCGCCGTAATGGAAACAGCCGAAAAAATGAGCGACTATAAGCGGAAATGGGTGTCCTACGAGCTGCTTCGGCAGAAGGGTTTCTCCATCCGCTTACGGACAAAGGCATATACGGCGTGGAAATTACTCTCAAAGAGGACGAAAACCTCGAAATCTGCACAAGCGCGGTGCCGACCAGCGAACTATGGGAGCGAGTTCTTCGGCAAAACGCCGCGCGCATCCTCTCTATGGACGAGAACCGCGTCTCTGTGCGCTTCTCCAGTACGCCAGATTCAGGACCTTCGACGGCTTCCCGTAACATAGCGGTTATACTTCCCCTTGTTGAGAAGTGCTGCTACGCCCTCAAGAAGCAGCGTTTTCGCGCCGAGTTGCCGCTTACGGTGCGACATTTTGTCCGTCCGTCAAAAGCCGCGTCGTGGAGCAGCTTTCAGCGCGAAAGTTTCCGCATAAGTAAAACCTTTGATACCAACGCCCTGTCCGCGCCGGGCTATGGCGCGGCAGTAGTGGAAATCGAGATAGAAAAAAACTCCTACACCCCTAAAATTCGGGGCGTATGGTTCTGCGCGGACGGTGGACGTATATGTTCGCCGCAGCGGGCGCGGAACTCGCTCGCCATGTCCATCATTCACGCGCTTGGCTGGGCGTCGCGCGAGGAAGTCTTCTATGAAAACGGCGCAATTCCCGATGGCGGCGTCTACGGCTACAGCATACCGGAAGCGGCGGAATTTCCGCCCATTGACATACAGTTTCTTGAACGGGAAAAAGGTGGCGCGGCGTCGTACGAGGCAGTCCCCAAGGGCGTGAGTGATCTTCCCTTTAATACTCTACCAGCAGCGTATGCGCAGGCGGTCTCCCAAGCTTTGAACCATCCTTTCAAGAAAATACCCCTCTGCGCTCAAGACCTTTGGGACGCCGTTCACAACAGCAAGGAAAGCGTATGACCATAAACTTCATCTTAAACGGAGAGGATGTAACCGTGAATGCGGACGCGGATACACGGCTCATCGACATTCTGCGGCGGGAATTCTCGCTTTTTGGCGCAAAGGCGGGCTGTCTGGGCGGACGATGCGGGGCGTGTTCGGTTCTGTTTAACGGTGAGACAGTGAAAGCCTGCCTGATTCCGGCGTTCCGCCTTAATTGGAGCGAGGTTGTTACCATCGAAGGGTTCTCCCAAAATGTTGAATATGAGGATATTGTAACGCTCTTCGCCGAGTTGGGTGTGGAAACCTGCGGCTACTGTACGACCGGCAAAATCCTGACGGTTGAGTCCCTGCTCTCAAAGAATCCCCAGCCCTCACGAACTGCGATACTTGCCGGTTTTCAGGGCTTGAAATGCCGCTGCACCGAACCGGAAGCTTTGGTGAACGCGGTTGTCGCCATAGCCGACCGGCGGCAAAGAAGACTGTATGGACGCTCCGTATAATACGTCATACAGCGAGGTGTTTTTTCCCACTTCCCTTCCCGAAATTTTCACCATCTGGGAAAAACACACGGACGCGGTTCCCTTTGCGGGCGGTACAGAGATGCTGCGCCTCCAAGGAAACCGCGTGCCAAAGCTCCCTCCCCTTATTATCTGTCTTGACAAAATTCCCGAGTTAAAGCGCGTTACCCGTACGGAACGTTATATTGAAATCGGCGCGATGGTTACGCTGAACGGGATCCTTTCGTTGGGCAAAGCCGTGCCTGAAGTGTTCGCCCGCTGTCTTGAAGCCATAGCCTGCCCCCAAGTCCGCAACATAGCGACCATAGGCGGCAATATCTGCCGTAGGGACGTACTGCTTGATACTGGCGCGCCTCTCATCGGGCTTGAGGCGCTCTACGAACTGCGCGGGGCGTACTCCTCCCGCTGGATTTCCGCGTCCCGTTTCGTCCCTATGCCAGGCGCAATCGCACTTTCCTCACGTGAACTGCTCACCCGCATCCGCGTACCGCTCGATCATTGGGATTATTCGGCGTATAAGAAATTCACGCGGCGCGAGACGGGCGGCGCTATGAATGACGGCGTAACTGGCGGCGCGGTCTTCCTTATCCGCAACGAGAAAAACACGCTCGCCGCTCTGCGCATCCTCTTCACAGGAGACATTATCCTGCGCGACAAAAACAGCGAAAGCCTCCTTGTTGGGAAACGCCTGCCTTTGGATAAGCGCGAGCGAATTCTCTTTATGGATCAATGGGAACGCTATTTGCTCAGCGTGGGAAATACCGCGCCTCTGTTCCGCTCTACCCTCCTTCAATTCATAGAATCAAACCTTGACGTTCTGCGCGAATAGGTTTTAAACGCGTCACATAACGCCTACATCTTGCACGTATGAAGGAAAAGAGAGATAAGATAATCACCATACATGAGCTTGCTCTTGGGTATGGTGATTCCGAAAAGAATGGATTTAAGTTGGTTTAATGCCACTCAAACAATATGTTAATTGATTCAAGACCGCAGCAATCTGCGGGGTATTAAACCAACGGACGGAATAAAAAAGTGAAAGGATAAAACTTGAAACAGTTTTCGTTTGACTTGGAGAGCATTCTTGAACTCAGGAAATATCGCGAACAAGAGGCGGAAATCGCGCTGGGCAAAGCAGTAGGCGAGCTGACGGTTATAGAACAGAACATAGAAAGCGTTGTGCAGGAGAAGGTCAGAGTGTCGCGGGAACGTTTCTCGCTGGGCTATGGAGTCGCGGAGCTGCTCACCTTTGAACGGTACGTACAGCGCCTTGACTACACAAAGGAACGCCTTATTGAGGACGCGGCGCAGGCGGAACTCAAGGTGGAGGCGGCGCGGGACGTGTATCTGGAAGCTTCTCGTGAACGGGACGTGCTTGACGAGGTAAAAAAAGACGAGGCAGCGGAATACCGCAAAGAAGTTTTCGACACAGAGGCGAAAATTCTTGACGATGTTGCGGGCAGCGCGTACATCAAACGACTGAAAGAAGAATCAACAACCTCGTCCTAAAAAGGTGCACGTTAATCGGCATCGCGTGCAGGGGTTGGTTCTGATAAGAATGGATTTATGTTGGTTTAATGATATGCCACACATGGCGTACCATTAAACCAATAGACGGAATAAAAGATATGACGGAAAAAAAGAAAACTATTGACAATGGCTCATCGCTTCCGCTGACCATAGTCTACCGCTGCTTGCTCGTACTGACGGCGCTTATAGCGCTTGCCATCATAACCGGCACGGTCTACGCCTATATTTCGCGGAGCATGGCAAAAGGCGAGCCTGTCTACACCGTGCCGGACATCATAGAACCGGAAGCACCGTTTTTGGAGGCGGACGGCAACATTTTTTCCAGTATAGGACGACTGCGCACCGCGACCGCCGACGGTCAGACCGTCATCGTAACCGTCGCCTTCCCCTATGACCGCACCGACATTCCCTTTACCGAGGAGCTTGTCTCCAAAATTGCGGACTTCAGAACCATAGCAGTGTCTTTCTTCGCATCCCGCACCGCCGATGAACTCAAGGAAAGCGGCGAGGAATCCGTCAAGCAAGAACTCCTCACCCAATACAACGCCACCCTCACACTGGGCAGCATCCCTCTTCTCTATTTCAACGATTTCATTTTTTTAAATTAACCAGAGGAACTGGCTTACAGGTTTCTATGAACATCCCCAAGTACGGGGATTAAACCCCAAGCGAAAAAATCAATGCCTTGAAAAAAGAAACGAGTAATGCCATAATAAGAAACCAGATTTTGAGGAATAATTATGGAACAGATTTTTAAATATCCAAGAACAAGGCACATAGAAGGCTCCAAGCTTCAAAAAGGCGATGAAGATTTATCCATTGTATCTTTTTCCAGCATATCGAATAAGTACCTCGTAATAGAGGAAAAAATCGACGGAGCTAACAGCGGCATCTCATTTGACAGCGGCGTGTTAAAGTTGCAGAGCAGAGGGCATTTTCTGACCGGCGGCTATAGAGAACGGCATTTTGACATTCTCAAAAAATGGGCGAACGTTTTTGCTGTTCCGCTTTATGAAGTTCTTGGAGAAAAATATATTATGTACGGCGAATGGATGTACGCAAAGCATACAGTTTTTTATGATAAGCTTCCGCACTATTTTATGGAGTTTGATATTCTTGACAAGGAAACAGGAATATTTCTGTCTACCGAAAGGCGCCGGGAAATGCTTACCGCTGCGCCGTTTGTCTGCTCCGTTCCGGTTTTAAAGGAAGGCCGGGCAGCCAGTCTCGGTGAGCTTACTTCTTACGTGAGAAAATCCCTCTATAAGTCCGATAACTGGAAGCAGAGACTGCAAACCATTTGCGAAAAAGAAAACCTGCGCTACGATCTGGCTCTCAGCCAAACCGACAATTCTGATCTAGCGGAAGGAATTTATATCAAAGTAGAGGAGAACGGAAGCGTCATAGACCGCTGCAAATTTGTGCGTCGCGAATTTATAGCGCAGATACTGTCAAGCGACAGTCATTGGCTCGACCGACCGATTATTCCCAATGTACTGGAAAGGGGCGAACTGGATTGGACATATTAGAGCAAATCAGCCACTATCAATCATCTGTATATGACTGGAAAGAACGTCTCCAAGCCACGGAACAGGAAAAGGCATACCATGGTGAGGGCAATGTGTGGAACCATACAAGACTTGTCATTGAAAGTCTGCTGGACAGCGCTGACTACAAGGCGCTTGACAAAAATGCGCAGAAAATTTTGCTGCTTGCCGCCGTACTGCACGATATAGCTAAGCCGTTCTGTACGCGGATTGAACATGGAATTGTCGTTTCCCCAAATCATGCGGTAAAAGGTGAACTTGAAGCGCGCAGATTGATCTACAAATATGGCTTTATGGAAGAACTGCTGGGCAGATTCAGCTTTGCGGAAAGAGAGGCAGTATGCGCGCTAATACGGTATCACGGACTGCCCTTGCTTTTTATGGAAAAGCGTGATATACAGGAAGCCATATTTAAGGCAAGCCTTGAGATTCGTCTTGAATATGTCTATATATTGGCAAAAGCGGATATGCTGGGAAGATATACGGCTGACATCACCAATAATTTGGATGCCATAGAATTCTTCAAGGAATACTGTATGGAGAACGAATGTTTTTATTCCCCGCGCCAGTTCCAAAATCCAAGCGCTAAGCTGATGTATTTTAAACGCAGCGGAGAGTATCTGTACTACGCGCCCTATGAAGCCGATAAGACCCGTGTGTATATGATGTCCGGTATTCCGGCTTCTGGAAAGGATACCTATATAGAAAATAATTTAAATGGTATTCCTATGGTTTCGCTGGACGCAATCAGAGTTGAGATGGGGGTGGATGCTTCCGATAACCAAGGGATTATAGCTCAGGAAGCAAAAGGAAGAGCGAGAAAGCTGCTTGCCAAAAAAGAAAGTTTTGTGTGGAATGCCACCAATACGACAGGAAAAAGAAGGCTTCCGCTGATTGATTTGTTTTTAGAATATAATGCTTTCGTAGAAATAATTTATACGGAAACAGCGTATCATGAGCTGTTGAAACGCAACAGTCATAGAGAACAGTATGTTCCAGAGAATATCATCAGCAAGCTGACTGACCGCCTGGAGGTTCCTAAGCTCTGGGAAAGCCAGACTGTAACATATTTTACGGAACAGTAAATGCACTCATCCGTACATAACAAAGGAGATATTTATGATAAATCTTGAATCATTCACATGGCTGAATAAAAGCGAAATTACTGTTGAGGACGATAAAATAACGATCTACGCCCCAGGAAAAACCGATTATTTCAATAATCCCGTTCCTGCAAACGGAGAATTTTCAAAGCCGCTGGGAAACGCGCCTTTTTTCTACATCGAAATTGAAGGTGATTTTGTGATACGGGCAAAAGTTAAGCCCAATTTCAAAACCACCTATGACGCCGCCTGTCTTATGATGATACAGGACGAAAATATGTGGATCAAAGCCGCGTTTGAAAAATCCGATTTTGATACTGCCGCGGTGGTCAGCGTTGTGACAAATAAGGTTTCTGATGATGCAAACGGATGCAATATAAACGGCGATTCAATCTGGCTGCAAATCGCGCGGGTTGGGGATAATTTCGCCGTCCACTATTCATTGGACGGCAATAAGTTCGATATGGTCAGGATTTGCTATCTTCCCGCCGCAAAAACCGTAAAAGTAGGCATAGAGGCGCAATGCCCGATGGGCGAAGGCGGTTACCGCGAATTCAGCGGCCTTTCAATCGAAAAAAGGACGGTTTCTAATTTGAGGGCGGGGAAATAAGGCGGAAAGCTGCAAACCTGAATGAATTGGTCGCACAAGAAGGTATACGATTATATGGAATAATATCTGACCCGGACATAAAATAGCATCATATAGCTCCCCTATACTTCAAAAGTGTGGGGGCTGTTTTTTAGTGCCAATAATTCTATCAAAAACGAATAAAAAATTTGATTTTAAAAAAAGCTTGACATAAGCTGGTGGATATGCTATATTAAATATATAAGACTATTAGTCTTATTACTATTAGTCTAAAGGAGAAACATTTCTATGGATACATTGATTCTTGGGTTACTTATGTTTAGAAATCTGACTGTATATGAAATACAAAACTTTCTAAGAGAAGGTATGTATTTGATGTATAGCGACAGCAAAGGTAGTATTCAGTCCGCAATGGGTAAACTCATTAAAACCAGTTATGTTATGTTTTCAGAATATGTTGAGAACGGTAAGAACAAAAAGGTATATTCCATTACAGATGACGGTAAAACGTATTTTCTTAATTGGCTTTCTCAACCACTAACCAACAATATACACAACAGAGAAATAGTCAAATTATTCTTTTTAGGATTGCTTCCGGCGGAAAAAAGGGAATCTATTATTATGAGTTACATAGCTGCCCTAAACAAAAAACTGAGTATACTTCACTCGACGCAGGAAAAAGCCAGAAAAACAAAGGTTAAGAGCCATTTAAAGGACATTTCTTCTTTTCAGCTGGCAACCATACGATTATCCGTTGAATCCATACAATTTGAACTTGAATGGTATTCTTCACTGCTCGAAACAATTAAAAACGGAGGGGATATACAATGAACACACAATATAAAAAACTTCAAAGCCAGTCGATATATTATTATGTTACGGGTGAGAAAAACGCATCATGTTTATTTTTTCTGCATCCGGCTTTTGCTGACCACAGAACATTTAATAAACAGATCGGATACTTTTCCCGCAATCATAACATCATTACGGTTGATTTATTAGGTCACGGATAATCGCAAAACATATCAACAAAAGACAGAATCGACAAGTCATCCACCCACATAAAAGAAATAATGGAAATTGAAAAAATCGACAAAGCTCATATTGTCGGGATTTCAATCGGATCACTCATTGCACAGGATTTCGCAAACAATTATCCTGATATGGTTATTTCTCTTTGTGCTGTCGGCGGTTATGACATAAATAATTATGACAAAAGCATTGAAACGCAGCACAGGAAACAGCAGTTATTGTTTATCATAAAAGCGCTTATTTCTGTTAAGTGGTTCAGTAAAGCCAATTCGCGTGGACATGCCCCCGTATGGAGGACAAAAAGCTAAGCCACATGACTACAAAGTACCTCAACGGGGACTTTGTAGTCAAGCGCTGAATGACGGCGCTTCCGATTGTAATACACCTCGATATAATACACCTCGATATACCGAAATAACGCGAGCCGTATCTCATCCGCTGAATGCTTCCCATTCAGGATGTCCACCTCCTTCTTCAAGGTCTTGAAAAACGATTCCGCACACGCATTGTCCCAGCAGTTCCCTTTCCGGCTCATGCTCTGTCTGACAGTCGGACACAGCCTTCTGAGACGATCCCTGAACTGGTGAGAGCAATACTGCACCCCCCGATCAGAATGGAATATCATGTGCGGCTGCGGACGGCGAGTCATACACGCCGCTTCCAGTGCGCTCACCGTGGTATCTCCCGCTTCCAGCGTCTGACTGTATCTCCACCCAATTACTTTACGGT
>QMCE01769582.1_pt1 | contig 16912 bp, 35 predicted proteins | sample 1821851 | NCBI WGS metagenome assembly QMCE01 (sample SAMN09453174, study PRJNA476694) | Termite gut metagenome, whole genome shotgun sequencing project. | isolation source: worker | host: Odontotermes sp. | place: South Africa:Pretoria | collected 2016-01-28
ACCTTTTTAGTGAACGACACCTTGCTCAACTCCGGAGCCGATAGGTATGGAATCTTGCGAATTGCCATTGAAAACTCGAACGTCACAAATCGCGCGATCTCCATCCAATGGCTAGCTAATAGCGGATATAATCCTGACGACTTTATTCTTGCTTATGACGGAGCGACTGGAATTAACGAGCTGTACATACGCGAATCCGTAATATATCAATCTCACACATTCACCGTAATATCAGAGGATATTCTTTCGGGAACCATGGTTTCTAGTAAAGGCGAGCGCTGGGTGCTTATGCGGAATCCCGCGGGCCAAGCCTCATTTCCCTCTGGTTACAACCAAGTCGCAAGCCAGCGCGCGAATATTGGTATGATGCCGTTGAGGTATAGCAGCATAGCTTCTACGGCAACAGAAGCATGGGGGCAGGTAGGTAGTTTATCTTTATCAGGTACATGGCGTGACTCGACCATTACCTTGCATGTTAGTGAGATAGAATATAATAATGTATTTATAGGAGTTACTCGTTTTGGAACATTAAAAGTGACGCTAGGAACGACCGGGACTTCCGTTTTTACTCCATCGGCCTTATGGGAATATGTAAGCGGGTTTAACCCTGATGATACCGTGTTGTTATATACGGCCAGCGGAACAAATGGCACGTTTGAACTATGGCAACGCGCAGGTAGCACAGGAGAAACCGTCCGTTTTACAGTAATTGACGAATCAGATACTACCGGACGACCGGTGACTCTTTGGAATATAAACGAACGTCCAACGCCTGTATCCTCCCTCCCCACCGGCTACACCATCGTCCCCAGCACCGTAGCCCAGCTGCAACCGGCGACGGGGGGCGGGGATGGGGAGAATTTGTTGGTGAATACGGGTGGAGCAGGAGAAGAAGGAGTTATTAATACTTCCGGTCTGACGGAGTGGACTGCGGCTGGCATAACGATAAATATGTGGAACCATGAAAGGGCTGGTCAAGGAGTTGTTACACTTAATAATGGTATTTTGAGAACGGAGCGCATTGCAGCAACCGCAAATGAGTTATTAACCCAAACAATAGAAGCATCGCAATTTACACAAGGGGCAACTTATACGTTATCAATTCGCTATAAATCAAACGCGAGCGTGCGTTTTTCTGCTGCTATTAGAGGGGGATCATTATATAAAGATTTACCGCCTTCTCCAGATGGTTTTACTTTTGCAAGTCTAAGTATAGTAGCAGGAACTACTTTAGAAGATGCTGTAGTGTCAATATATCTACAAACTAGTAGCGCATTTGTGGGCGGATATTTCGAGCTAGACACCACCAGACCATTTGCAAAACTCGAACTCGGCTCCGTCTCCACGTTGGAGAACGACTCTTCTCCGAATTACAACGAGGAATTCCTTCGAACAACTGGTGCTTCTCCAACTCAAGTCAATCCCAACCTACTCGGCAACCCCCAAGGCAATGTAAACCAATCAGGACGTACGGAATGGACTTCGGCGGGGATTACGGTGGATGGGTGGATGCATTATAGGGCTGGACAAGGAACAGTATCTTTAACTAATAATATTCTAAGAATGGAGAGAAATATAGCTAATACTAGTGATGAAGCATTATTACAAATTATAGAAGGTTTAAGACTAATCCCCGGTTATACTTATACACTGTCTTTTCGATTTATATCTAATACTAGTTCTGTTAGATTTGCAACGCGGATAAATAACTCACTATCGTATTCTCCAGAAATATCTACACATGATGCGATAATCATTGCGTCATGGACATTTACTGTGCCAAGTTCACCTATTACTACAAGCATTGAAATATACATTCTTATGCGCGCTGGTACCATCGGCGACTACATCGAATTCGACACAACTCGTCCTTTTGCAAAGCTTGAGCTCGGCTCCGTATCCACGTTGGAAAACGACTCTTCTCCGAATTACAACGAGGAATTACTACAGGCATTAGCCCTTGGAGAGCTGAGACCGGTGGAGGGGACGGAAAACATATTGAAGTCAACGGTAACTTCGATGTGCGTCAACGTGGTGATGGGCCCTTTACAAGTGGTGGCTACACAGCCGATAAGTGGAGGGCGGTATCGTCTGCTCAAGTATCTTTTGGAATTGATTATGTCAGAGTCGAGAAGACTGTGCAAAACGGGGCCAATTATATCGATCAGGTTATCGACTTTCCTGAAAAATTAAGAGGTAAAACAGTTACGCTGTCTGCTCGTTACAGAAGTCCTGGGATGGCGTTCACATTAAATATTAGCGACGGAGCATTTAGGACTATACAGTTGCCTGCGTCAGATACATGGAAAAATGCAATTTATACAGTTACATTATCTTCTACGGCTACGTTAGTTGTACTACGCATAGCAAATTCTACAAACGGACCAGTAGGAGCGTATTTTGACCTAGATCTATCAATGTCAGAGGGCCCCGCAGTGAAGTTTGAGCTAGGTTCTGTCTCCACGAGAGTTAACGACAGCCCGGTGGACTACGCGACGGAGCTGGCGAAGTGTCAGAGGTATTTACGAAGAATATCCGGAAGCAATACATCTGTTTATCGGGCCGTAAAAGTGGAGCCGAATTCCATAACTTTTTCAATCCCGCTACCTGAAATGAGAACAACGCCTACAATAGTTGGAACTCCTTCTTTTACTATTTCTGCTCTTAGCGGAGAATCAATAACAGGGTTTGCGCTTAGAATTATATCCTATGATGGAGAGTGTTTAAGAATGCAAGCCGATAAAACAAACCACGGATTAACTGATGCAAGTATATATATTGCAGATTTACTCTTGGACGCCAACCTATAAAGGAGGCTGCGCATGGATAGCTTTGAAAACGACCTCAAGAAGAACCCACAGAACCAGTTTTTGAACCAGAAGAACCGTATCTCTATGGTCCATCAGAACTACATTTGTATGAGGACGAATACGAGTCACTGTTGCTTGGTCCTTATATGACTAATGTTGGAAATGGGTTTGTAGTTGAGCCTAACGATATTGGAGTAGTAATCGATGAACCTTGTATTCGCATTCCAAAAGGACTTAAAGTTGGTAGCTACAACATAACTTTACACTCAATCTATGAATTAGAAGGTAATTATGCAACGCTTCCTATTTCTATTTATGTCGAGCCATTTTCTTACTATTCCTACTATGTACAGACAGATGAAAGGCAATGTGTTGTGAATTTCGGTTCTACCGGTCCTCATAACCAACCGGGATATTTCGATAAGCCCGAATGGAAACTTCTAACTGACAAAGGCAAGAACTACCAATTCACATTCGAAGGCGAAGAGAACCCTTATAATCTGTTTACGAACGATAACGGAACTCCTCTATTCAAGTGGGAGAACAACGCTCTAACTCCTCGTACATCGGGGGAAATCGAAGAAGACGAAAAACCTTATAGACCGGCAATTACTGACAAACAGAGATTAGAGGCGTTAGAAATCGCCATGTTGGAGGTGATATTAAATGGTAATGTTCTTGGCTCTTCAAATTAAGATGGGCAAATTGCAACTCGAGGACGTACCTGAAGCGCTTAAAGACTCAGTAAAGCAAGCACTGGCCAGTTAACTACGCTTTTGAAAGGGGCGAATCGTAATGATTATAGGAGGTCTCAATGCAATTCATAACAAATAAAGACAGAGATAATATTTATCCGTTTAATAAAATTGGATTGTACATAGTACCTCATTTCTGGAAAGGTAAACTTAGAGCTTATAAGATACTAATGTGGTCTGGGGATGAGATCGAAGGGTTTGATACTGTCGAAATCGCAGACTACAACACCGAAAAAGAAGCAAAAGAGGAAATACTCCGCATATGCAAAAGTCAAGACGATATAATATACCCCTTAGGTTTTGAAGCAGCAATTCTAAATTAAGAAAAGAGAAGATAATCATGGCAGAAAATCTTTCGCAAGAAGAAATTGATGAGTTAATAGCCGCATATGGTAACAAAGTTGAAATGGTAGAAGTTGAGTATCAAGAAATGATCTGTGTTTACTGTCATAAGAAAATGAAATGGAAAAGTTTAGAAGTATATGATGTTTTTACTAATATGAAATGCCGAAACAATCCCTATGGTCACAGATTGGTAAACAAAGGATTCCTTTTATGCTGCAAAAACCCAAAAGCAAAGCGTAAAGACATTAAACCAGACACAAAATTAGCTTATGTTAATGCTACATAGAGATTAAGAAAGGGGCGTTATATTTATGCGAATCGGTATCGACATATCTTCTCATCAAGGTAAGATCAATTGGGATAAGGTAGTAAGTCCTACCGCTTACAATGGAAAGCCTATAGACTTCGTTATATTTAGAGGTTTTATAGGCTCTGATGCAGCTCCGACTAATACTAAATTCGATACGAAATTCCAAGAATATTTCTACGACTTCATGGAGGCTTGCGACAAAGTTAAGAGAACACCTGGAGCTAATCATCCAAACGAAATGAAGTACGGATTCTATATAATACCCTATGCCATGAGCACAGATAAGGCGCTTCTCGAAGCTAAGAAGTGTTTAGAACTTCTTAATGGTATGCATATTTACCCAAAAGACGCAGACATGGGCCTTTGGTATGATGCAGAAGGAGAAGGAGGAAAAGGGTTCTCTAATCTTGCATCTCTGAGTAAAGTGCAAGTTGGTGATATTTGCGACACTTTCTGCAAAGCAATAGATCAATTTGGTTGGAAGACGGGGATTTATTGCAATCGTAATTGGACAAAGAACGAGATAGATAAAGAGACGCTTGATACTTGGCCTCTTTGGTTAGCCGCTTATACTAATAGCGGAACTTACACGGAGACTAAGCCCGCCGAAAATCCTGTTATTTGGCAGTTTACGTCAAAAGGCAAAGTCGAAGGAGTTAACACAAATTGTGATGTGAACGTTTGCTATGATGAATGGTGGACGTAAGTATGAGCGATATCATCAAAAAGGCTGGACGAGCCTTAGATACGGCCGTGTCAGGAGGTACCACCGAGGTTCAAGACTTGCTCCCGAAGTCAGAGCAGAAGAAACGTTGGGAGATGTCGCAGAAATTCGCAGCGTTCTTGATGATTTCCGGAGTCAGTATTGTGTTCATTACGATGGCGTTAAACTTTACGCTCCTTTTGGTAGGAATGGTTCTTGGCTTTGAAGAGACGCATGGAATGAATGACGTTGCGATCACAATGACAACGGTATTTGGTGGTATAGTTTCTGCTGGAGGGTTCACAGTATATGCTTCTCTGCAGGGTTTCCGTAACAACTCACTTAATAAGCATGTGACCAAAGCTGAGATAGAAAGTGGAAGGGGCAAACGAGAGTGAGAATTTATAAAGGATTTATGCCTCATATTATAGGCGTACCAATTGGGATAGTTCTTGGGATTATTTATGGTCTGCTGAATATACAAGGTTTTCTATTTAACCTACTATTCGTTTTAATCTCAGTTGGGCTATCTATAGCTATTGGGTTGTTGATATCTTGGTGGGAGGAAAGACAATGAAGCTCGTAGAGTATTTGGTTAGAGGATTAGAGGAAGGGTACATAGCGCCAACAGATCTTAATGGGCTTTATGAACCGTTTCGCATAACAATTCTCGAAAGGTACTGTAAAAGGCTTACAGAAAGGAAGTTAATGGAGGTAGACACTGCAGTATGAACACGAGTAAGTTGAAATGCGATGTCGGGTTATATGAAAACTCTTGTTGCTATAAATGCGCAAACGCCTCCAAAGAAGGTTTTCCTCATCCTCTTTCTTCAAACGAGAGATTCGAGTTTCGTGAGTGCCCATTCTTCTTGGTTAGAGGATCGATCTACCAAAAACTTAGCATAGACTACAAAGGGAGAGTAATAGACAAAGAGTCAGTCGTTATATTTCCGCAAGAATTACACACCATATAATGAAAGGGGACGACAATTAGAAAGGCGGATCTATAATGAATCAAGGGCGAAAAAGAGGCTGTTTGAGCGTTATATTTGACTTTGTAATGACGCTTCTTACAGGAGGGCTTTGGCTGATCTGGGTTTTAATAAGGTATCTGCGTTCAAGAACGTATTGATACATAAACTCTGAGGCGCCATAGCCTCTCTCTTTCGCCGTTATATTTGTGCAAATGGAGATCCTCTCATCTCTTTTTGTAAATATTATGTTTGGGAGGAACAAACTATGAGTAACTTCGAACCATTAGCCACGATGACCTCAGAAGAGATTGATGAGTATATATCTGAATTTGAATCAGAGATTGTAACACTACGACAGCAGAGAGACGATCTTCTTGAGACATGTCGCGATAACGATGCAAGAATTCAGAGGATGAACATGCAACTTGATGCGCTTCTAGAGACACATGATGATTTGGTTAAACTCAAGGCGGTTACAACTTAGCAAAAGAATTGCAACTCCGAGAGCTTTAAACGGTTCTCGGAGTTCTTTCATATATTCTAAAATTTTCTCACTCGCAAAAATTACATGTACTATAATGAAATCAATAATTGAAAGGGTGTTTTAAATGACACGCACTCAAAAAACTATTGCGGCTATCAAGATCGGAAAACGACAGATGATGGAACTCGCTGATGGTAAAGTTGTTAAAGCAATTATACTAACAGTAGTTGGCATCATACTGGCAATTCCAGCATTGGTATTTAGCAAGAAGACTAGAGATAGTGTTAAACTTGGAATACGAGATATTACTGAGGAGATAGAAGGAGCTTAGGCTCTTTCTTTTTTAGATCTCTTTTTATAATTTTGAAAGGGGTAATCGAATGATAAAATTCGAACACACAGAAGTTTTGGGTTGGGAACACGCTATTCGTGGTATGAGAAACCCTATGAACAGTTGGGAGAAATCAGATAGCCTATGGGGAATAGACTCTACTTTTTGCGAAAACCGCACGTCTAGTCAGAAGTTTATAGTTGGTAAAAACGATTTAGATCTAATGTTAAAGCTTGCAAAGTCTGGATCAGAACATGCAAAGTATCGGAGAATGATCGTAGTTTACTGTGATATTACTGCGCCGTTGTATTGGTTTAAGGAGTTTGATACTTACAAAATTGGAACAGTAGCGAATTCTTGCTCTACGATGCATACGATCCATAAGAAAGAATTTGAGTTAAACGATTTTTCTTACGAACACTTATCGTCTTCACAAGGTGGGGCTAGTTATAGTTGGATAGATAGTGGAGGTATTCCTAAATACCCTTTAGAACTTCTAACAGAAATTATCCGCATTCTAAACAGTAACCGTACGTTATATCTTTCATCAAAAGACAAACGGTACTGGTGGAACATGATCCAGCTCTTACCGACCTCTTATAACCAGCGCCGAACTGTCATGATGAATTACGAAGTGCTATCGAATGTTTACAAGCAGCGCGCTGGTCACAAACTCGACGAGTGGGAGAGCTTTAGAGACTGGATCCGTACGCTTCCTTACAGCGAACTCATAACGACCTATACAACCAGATATGGAGAGGAGTAAGCTTATATGAAAAATGTAAAATCTGTCTTAGTGCCGGTCCTTATAGTCGTAATATTAGCGATCTACGTTTTCTTCGCTTCGGGGTGTAATAGGCAAATAATCGACACTTCTTGGAAGTTTGACTACGCTATGGTCTATCTAGGAGGAGAAGAATTCGCCTTTGGTAAACTTGATTCTTGGCTTGACTTCGACGACTCCGATATGATCCAAGTCAAAATTGAAGGGACAACTTATTACACGCATTCTTCAAATGTTGTGCTGAGTATTGACCGATAGTCGCATAAATTACAAACCCTATAATGAAGTAAAAATCAGAAAGGGATGTATTCTTATGACAAAGAAGCAAATCAACACGATGACGGCTTGGGCAACTGTTTGCAGTATTGCAATAGTGTTACTCGGGATCGGACTTGGAGTGTACGGCTTTATGACTAATAACAACGTAATTGGAAGCGTTGGTATTGGTCTGATGGCTCTATGCTCCTTAGAACGACTCCGGATAGCATTAAGTGATATTCGGCAGCAACGAGCATTCGCGATGGAGATGAACGGATTCGATAAAGAAAACGACCATAAGGTTCGACACTTTAACCGAAGGGAAGCTTAATAGCTTCTCTTTTTATTTTTAAAGGAGAGAATACATGAAACGCTTAATTAATAAATACCCGATCCTAACGGCGTCAGTCGTAGATTACTTGCTCAAAGGATTCGTGAGTTTGGAGGACGTAGAAAGAGAGTTGTCAGACCAACCAACGCTGATAGAGGATGTTAGAGTATTATATTTTGCCAGAAGAAACTTTAAGGAGGCGCATAGAGCATAAAATGAAAACAGCACTTAAAGAGATATTTGCAACGCCAAAAGATGCTATTGCGCTAATAGTTATACTATCATGGTGCATTGCTATATTCTTACCGGAGTATCTCGTTGACGAAATAACTCAACGCTCATTTGAACGCATTATCATGATGGTTATAGGTTTTTACTTTGGATCACATACTCAAAAACCTAAACCAGGAGATAAGCACAAATGTCCTTACATTGAGGATTTGAGAGAAGCAAGTATTAACGAAAGGATAGAGAATGAGTGAAGATTATTAAATGGATCGTTATATTTGCGTTCTTATATGGTTTGGCTATCAGGATCAACTCTGTACTTATCGCGGTAGTATTTGGCCTGACGTGTTTCATTATAGGCGTATTTGTCGATCGAAAAGGGCGTGTAGATCAAGTTTTAGACAAGCTAAAATGGGTTAAAAAGGAGGAAAATTAGGTGTTTAAGGCTATTGGGAAGCTTATAGATGGGCTATTTGGCCTACTTTTACTGCCTTTTAAGCTAATTGGTTGGATAACATTGGCCATTTTCATAATTTGTCTAGTGAGTTGCGTGCTTTAATTCTGTAGAAGGCCGTGAGACAGAATCTAATTTCACAACATGACCAAGTATACGTTTAATATTTTATTTCTCGCCACAAAGGCGCACCATGAAAGGGGTATTTGCAAATGGATCTTAACACACTTAAAAACAGCTTATCCAGTGCAGCTCGTAAAGGGTTAAGCTTCGTTGAAGAGAAAGCGGAAGCTGCTCGTACAACAACTCAAGAAAAGATCATACCTGGAGCTAAGAAAGCCGCCAATAAGGTTATGAGTGGGATAGAAGAATCAGAAGCAAGGAGAAGAGCTGAAGTCGCAGCATATAAACTTATAAACCAAATGACCTCTTGTAACGACTGTGCTGATCGCACAAAAGAATGCTGCCCTAAATGGGGAGAGCCTGCTAGGTACAATTGTTATTGGTGGAGTGGGAAAAACGAAGAGGTTTCTGATGACTGCGTAGAACTTCCTACGAGCAACAAAAGGAGGAATTTGAAATGAAGGAAAAAAGTCAAACCACTATACTTCTTGACACATGGAGAAGCTATATAGAGATGTCGGCGGATGGAATTTTGAAAGAAAGATATTCTATGAAGGATATTGACTGGGATCTACAACAATACGAAAACAAACTTAATGACCGTGAAAAACGTCTAATTAAGTTAGAAATTTACAGACGAATTGCTGATTTGAGGGCAAACCGCTAAAAATCAAAGGAGAACATAAGTCAATGCGTAAAGCCATTGAGGTAATTATGATCTGCATTATATTCTTAACCGTCGTTCTAATAGGATCGAGATTTGTAATATGGTGATATTTGATTGGAGGGATTTAGATGAGGCCAGAGCAAGAGACTATAAACGTTCCAAGCTTGCTAGGAGAGCTTATGGTGACATTTGAAACTTCACTGAAAGATATTCTTACAACATCAAATCTGCAAGATCAAACTATCAAACAAATCATCTACGATTTTGCTTGCACAGAATGCGATCACGCATTAAGCGAAGAAGAAAAGACTAAACCACGCTATTGTAGACGTATTATATTTAAAGACGGAGCAGAATCATGCAGTCTTAGTATCGTTGATTAACACCTCGCTCTTCGCAAAAATTACATGTTCTATAATGAAACCATAATATGAAAGGGGATCTTAGTTATGAAGGAACTGGGAATGAACGTATGGAGCGGTATTAAGCAGCACGGCTGGAAAGTTGGAATTGGAGCAATCGCAATCGGCGGACTTCTTTACCTGTGTTTAAAGGGTAAAGACGGAGACGAATGCGATGAACCAATCGAGACGAATTTTGACGATGCTCTCGATCCGATCGGCGATCTTCCGGGGGAGGACGGATGATCTCAACCGTAGGGTTTTGAGGAGTAGCCTCATGAGAAATCATGGGGTCTATTCTTTTATTTTCTTCGAAGAAGTAAATCTTAATAATTTCATAGAACTTCTTACTTATATTTGAAAGGGGCTTTTAAACATGCTTGGAAAACTGAATGACAAAGTTCGCGTTCTTCAAAAGGGAGATTACTGGTATTGGACAGGAAAGATAATTGGAAGATTCTTTACGTTTAATGCGAATATATCGCCAAAAGGAAGTCCGCATTATATAGTACAACTTCGGCATCCTAAGACAGAGAAGGTTGAATTAGTTACTTTTATCGATTTCGAACTTGAAAGAATTTAAGGAGGCTTAACAAATGAACACAACTCTTAAGCGCGTAAAACTAATTGGTGGATGTCTAGTTGGCGCAGGCGTTTCGATGGTCATTGGAAACGTAATAAAGAGTACTACACCTATTAATCATCGTCTAATAGGAAAGGTATTCACTTGGGTAGGAGCAACGGCCGTGACTCTATTCGCAGGAGCGTGTGCTGAGAAGGCGTTTGCAGATAAGTTCGATTCCATAATCGACCAAATCCGAGACGCTGTTAGCGTAGACGGTAATGGCACTTCTTCGTTTGTGAAAGAAGATGATCCGGAGTGAGCACTCTTGATGTCATAGGAAACGTCCTATGGCATTTATTTATATTCGCAACTGGCTTCATAACGGGGATTACACTCGAACATATTCTAGACAAAGCATGGAGAAAAATGAAGGATAAAGATGAGCGTAATCTCCGTTATATTTGCGGAAGAAGAGTTTACAACTTAAACAAGAGGAAGTGAATTACTTGCAGTTTTTACAAACTCTGGGCGTATTCTTTTTAATCCTAGTAATTTTTGGATTAGGATTTATATTCGGAAGAAGAAATGGTATAAAGGCTTGCTCAAATCTACTTAAGAAGGCAACTGAAGATCTTAGCAATTTCGAACTGTTATTTAACTCTTTAAAGAAAGAAGGATGTGAAAATGGCGAACAGGGAAATTCCGAAGTCTGTACAGAAAAGGAAAGAGCAGGCTAGCCAAATCATCATATCAAAAAGCGAACCTGCAGAAACTCGGAAAACCGGAAAAGTAGTCAAAGGAACTGTTCGCCAACTCGGAGCATCTAAAGGACCTCGCAAGCTATCGGAGACGCCAATGGGTCGAAATATTATGGACGCTTTGCAATTCGCGTTGCACGAAATCGCGATCCCAGCAGTTAAAGACATGATTTACGGTATGATAACCGGAGGCGGAGAACGACTCATATATAGAGACGATGAAGGGCGTGGAGTCCGACCTTCTTCTCGTAGAGGACCGACTTCTTACTCATCTCTTTACGATCCTCATAGGGAAAGGCGTGGCGTACGTGATAGAGACGTAGCACCTTGGGAAGAGCGATCTAGTAGGAGTAGTCGTGATGTAAATGATATTGTCGTAGCCACTCGAGATGACGCAGTAGATGTTCTTTGCGGACTACGTGATATTATCGACGATTATGGCTTTGCTACAGTCGCCAACCTTAAGGATCTCGTTGGTATAACCGAGAGACATACGGACCACAAGTGGGGATGGGAGTCTCTTGAAGGCGCCGGGCATAGGCGAGTAAGAGATGGTGGATATTTACTCGTCTTGCCGAGGGTGATTGAGATAAAATAAAGGAGTTAAATAAAATGAGTAAAAATAGAGAAACACGTAAGTGTCCAAACTGCCACTCAACTTTTACTGTATCATTTACAGAAAGCGATGAACCATTTTTGATTGACTGTCCTTGCTGTAGCTGGAGCTTTTATGTTTCCAAATCCAAAGAAGATAATGAATTAGGTAACGAACAGACATTCCAATCCGGTGCCAAGCGTGACGTAAAAAAAGGTAAAGGACGCTGCGATTTACTGCCGGCCTCTGCCTTGTTGCGATTGGCTCGTCACTTCGAGTCTGGAGCTTCCAAATACGGAGATAGGAACTGGGAAAAGGGAATACCTATTTCCTCGTTCATAGACAGCGGAATGCGCCATTTTCTCAAATACATGTCCGGGTGGGAAGACGAAGACCATCTCTGTGCGGCAACGTGGAACTTGATCTGCGCCATGTGGACGGAAGAGAAGCATCCCGAATTACTTATGGAGTGGAAAGCTATTACTGGAAGGGATTCACGAAAGGGGAGTTAACTTGGACGCAAGATACTACTGGCAAAAAGAAGAGTTCTGGTTAAAATCCCAAGTAAGTCCACGTCAAAAGATCGAGTGGTTCCAAGCTCGAGTTCTCGCGCACAGTCTCTTGTATGAACGCTACCAGACAAGAATTATATCTGAGAAAGAGTTGTTAGCGTTGTCGTATGCTCTGGCTTCACTACAAGTCGATCATATGGACGACGCTATAAACTCGTTATATTTCTTCTGCTTCTACGATTGGATGCTTGGGGATTGGCAGATAAAAGAAGTTTGTAAGAGATTAGAAACTGATGAACACGCTGCCATTCGCATTAAAAACCGCTTAATCTCCGAGCTACGTCTGGCAATTACTTTATGCTCTGACAGCACTCAAGACGATGAGTGGGGCATACGACTCGTTCAAAACAGTCGCCTGACAGAAGGAGGAACTTATATTTACGAGCGTCAAAACTTGACCAGATGGAAAGAAATTGTGGCTCACAACGATGCTGAATAGATATTCGCATAAATTACATTTACTCTAATGAGAAGTATAGCTTCTCTTTTTGTTGGAAGGAGTTCGTGATATTTATGAAAGGGGCAGAAGTGATGCCGTATTTACTTGACTTGCGATTCAACAAAGATGAGGGCTGGCCAAAAGGATGGACTATTGTGGATAAGATTAACGCGTATCAACACCGAGTCTTAGACTACTCAATAGCGTATTACTTGTTCAATAGGTCTATAGTCGCTGACGGACGCTATGATGAATTATGTCGATACCTTGTAAGACTGCAACGTTCTTTTGAAGAAGAGGCGAAGAAGACGGTATGGTGGTACGCATTTCATGACTTCACAGGGGAAACTGGTTACCATCTGTGGGAAAGACTTAAGGAACACCATAAGACTCAGATATACAACGGTATTCATTCTAAATTAGAATACCTTGGTATATTAAATTAGGAGGAAAGAGAAAATGTCTAGTATGAATCTCATGCAAACTCTAAGCCGAGGAATGCTTAAACTCCGCAAGCAGTCTCCTCATCTCTTGATGGGAGTTGGGATATCGGCTGGTATAGGTTGCGTAGTCATGGCTTGTAAGCAGACACTTCGTGCGCATGAAGTAATCGAGGCTCATGAAGAAATGATATCGGCAATAGATGAGGCCGTTCTTAAAGAGGAGGAAGGAACTTCTTCGGTCTCTTACACCGAGAGCGATCGCAAGAAAGACCTGTTTATAACCTACACACAAACGGGTCTTAAGTTCTTAAAACTCTATTGGGTTCCTCTGTTGCTAGGGGTTGTGTCCGTAGGAGCGTTGATTGGATCTCATGGTATCATGGTAAAGAGAAATATTGCACTAGTAGCAGCATATAAGGGATTGGAAGAAGCATTCAAGAAGTATCGCTATAAGGTCGTAGGAGAATTTGGTGCAGACAAGGATCTCGAGTACATGTCTGGTAGCAAGAAGGGCGAGACAACCGAGGACGGACATGACACTCTTATAAAGCTTGCAACCGAGGAAGTTGAGGGTAATGGTCTTTACATGGCGGTGTTTGATTCTCGTTGTAAAGAATGGGAAGATACGCCGATGTATAACATAACGAAACTTCACTTGGTTGAACAGCATATGAATCAAAAACTTCGTTGGCAGGGGCATGTCTTTTTGAATGAAGTATACGATGCTCTTGGTATGGACAGAACTAAGGAAGGTTCTATTGTTGGTTGGATTCTCGACAGGACGCCTGGAGAAGCTGATGGATATATTGATTTCAATATTCATGAGTATGTTCAGGATGGTCACGACGGAAAACTTAAGAATACTGACGAGTTCTATCTGGAGTTTAATGTTGATGGTATTATATTCGATAGAATATAATCGATCGGACTTGCGAGTGGAACGAGCTTGGAGACGGGATAATCTTTGACCGAATTTGAAGAACGTTGCCGGACGAAATTCCAGGGGAATGATATTTGGAAACGATTTTAACCGATTACAAGCGTAGTCGAATTCATGAAAATCTCCGAGGGGAAGAAATTAGGACGATTTTAAAGGTCAGGAAAGGTCAAAAAGTGATCCTGTGAAACGAAATCTAAAATTGACAAACGACTAATTATTCGTTTTAATATATTAGATTCTGTCTCAGAGGCTTGTAGAAAACTTGATATTTGAGAGTGCAATGTGTTTTACATTCGCTCTCAATGTTTGTCTGTACTTCTTGTAGGATGTTTGTCAACGTATGTTCCCGGGAGTGAAAGTTTGAAATGGTAGTACTTTAGTACGCTAAAGCGTTAAAGTGAAAGGAGCGATATTCTAATGATCATAGTCAAAGACGCGAAAACTGGAAATTACTTGTGTTACAAGTCCGTGAAAGATATACCGGACGATAAGGCTATATTCTTTATGTCAAATTCGGAGCAACTTGATTATATTTCAGGATTAATCATGGAAGACAATTCAACTAAAGGAAAAATCGAGGAGGAATTTAAGAAGGATGGACGACGTAAAAGTTAAATGCGTTGATTGCGGGCATGTTTTCCTAATCAATTCATTTGAAGATATACCGTTGATATGTCCAAAATGTGGAGAAGAGAACTTTTCTACAATATTTAGATGGATATTCTTGGATATAGGAGACGAAGAGGCGTATTTTTCTTGGTGGAAGGACAATCACAAGAAATCCCCGGAGGGAAATTAGAAAAATGAATTAAAGGTCTATCGTAGTAAACCAATTTTAGCTTTTGAAAGGGGCTAATTGGAGTGAAAATAAGGAATATAGTTGAGGCGAGTCACCAAATGGGTAACTGGCTTAAGGATAATCGTGGTAGACGGGAGTTTCGTGGAAAGACAAATCGCGGTTTTGGTAAAATTCTTGAGAGAGAAGTAGCTAGAACGGAAGATGGCACAGTATTTGTTGGGGCTAGTGTGACAAAAGCAGAAGTATTGCTGGTGGAAGAGCTTGTAAGGGGGATTGAAATATGAGTAAAGATGAGAAAAACCAGGTTTTGGACTTGATTTCGAAGCTTAGCGATGAAGAAGTTATGCGTCTGGCAACGTTACTTAGCAAAAAGTTGAAATAAATCTCCGGAGAGGAAATTTTGGAGTAGATAAAATGCTTCTTATGGTCCACTTTCTTGTGACTATATGGCGTATTTAGCTAAAGAAAGGTTGATATTTCTAATGAGTCTATTTAGAAAGTTATCGTTATTTGTATTGGGCGGGGTTGCCGGAGGCATCCTTGCTTATATTTATGTCAAGGAGACGCGCATGGCACCTCTTGAGGAGGAAATTGAGGATCTAAACGACTATATTTGCGAGTTGAATGCGCGGGAGGACGCTAATTTTCACAATGGGAGCGACGAAAATTCCTCGGGGGAAGATTTTGAGGATGAAAATATACTCCAGGAGTATAGAAAACATAGGAAAAACAAGGTAAAAGACGATAATGTAGTTGTATTGGCGGATGTTCAGGCCTATGAAAGAGCTAGTTCTTCGTATTCTTATAGCGATTCTAGTGATATTTTGAAGGAGATTACACGCGAAGAGTACGCAAAAGGGCCTGATATTGACTCTGGAGAAGAGTGGAATAACGTAGAACTTTCATGGTATGCGTACGAACAGGAGCTTCGGGATAGCGATGATAGACTGGTACCGAACACCGGAGCATTCCTTGGAGACGAGGATTTCGAGCCTCATGAGAAGTGGTATGACGCTTCTAATGAAATGATATTTCTTAGAAATGAATGGTTGAAATGCGATTTTAAGATAAGTTTATTTGAGATGAGGGAGGGAAATGACGAGGATGAATAAGGCGGTGAGGGTATATGGCAGCGCTTAGAACCAGGAGAAAAGAGGTAGTTTTAGCAGACAAATACTTTGGTGATTTATATTTTCAGACAGGGTTAGAGGAGCACGGAGACTATATATTTGCTGCTGGAGTGGTCTTTGATATGGCGTTTAAACCCGCTTTGATCATGGATCAGAACAGGGCGTTGGAGGCCGTTGCCGCTCGAGATTGGCTGTTTAGAACAGAGTATGATGGGGTTGTTAACTGCCTTGAAGTGCTTTGGCATCTTTCTTTGATGATGTCGGATCAGTGTGTTTGCACGTTGAAATACGGTGATCCGAGAGATGCTTTTTGGGAGATTTGGTGTAATTTGGGATTAGATTTGTATGATGGAGTGGACTATGGGACGAAGGAAGAGGTTGGATATTTGATAGATTGTTGGGTTTCTAGAAGGTATTTAAGGGATGGAAAAGGTGGGTGTTTTCCTCTCAGAAAACCTAGGAGAAAAGACCAAAGAAAGGTCGAATTATGGTACCAAATGAGTGAATATTTGGGTGAAAATGACATGATTGAAGGATGAGAAAATTGAGGTAAAATGTTGATATTAAATCGACTTTTTTAAAAAGTTGAAAAATTGATAAAAATCGCAGTTTTTGAAAAAGTTAAAAAGTGCGAAAAAAGGCCATTTTTGAGGTAAACACCTCAACAGGGTGATTTGGGTCAACAGCTGAAAAGGCCCTATTTTAGGGGGTTT
>QMCE01000771.1_pt1 | contig 16911 bp, 6 predicted proteins | sample 1821851 | NCBI WGS metagenome assembly QMCE01 (sample SAMN09453174, study PRJNA476694) | Termite gut metagenome, whole genome shotgun sequencing project. | isolation source: worker | host: Odontotermes sp. | place: South Africa:Pretoria | collected 2016-01-28
TCGAGTACATGAAGAAGAAGGACTATGACCAGGCGGTCGAGTTGTTCCAGAAAGTCATCGACATCAACCCGAGGTTTATCGAGGCTTACTACTGCCGGGGAAACGCTTTCGAAGCGATGGGACGTTTCGACCAGGCCCTGGAAAGTTATTCCGCCGTCCTGAAGTATTCGCCGAAGGAGGCCGCCGCGTATTTCAACCGCGGCTGCACGTATCGTAAAAAAAGCGACAACGAGAAGGCGATCATCGAGTTTACGCAGGCGATCGAAATCAATCCGAAGTACGGCAAAGCGTACTACAACCGCGGGATGATTCATTTTTCCTCGGGAAAGCTCGACGAGGCGCTCAAAGACTTCGACGCCGCGATCCGCGAGATGCCGAAGGATCCCGACCCGCTCGTCGCCCGCGGCCTGATCCGGATCGTCCAAAAAGAACCGGAAAAGGCGCTGGCCGATTACGATTTGGCGATTGCACTCGATCCGAAGCATCTCAAGGCGCACGGCAACCGGGGCAATGTGCTTGAAACCGCGGGACGGTACGGGGAAGCCGTCGAGGAATACACGAAAGTGATCCGATTGTGCGATACCGACTATAAAGCGTACATGAATCGCGGGTACGTCTATTTCAAGCAACAGGAGACGGAAAAGGCGCTGGCCGATTACACCCGGGCGATCGAACTGAACCCGAAGTACGCAAAGGCTTATAGTTGCCGGGGTTCCGTTTATGCCCAGTTGCGGCGGCAGCAGAAAGCGCTTGAGGATTTCGATGAGGCGATTCGCCTTTCCCCCCGAAACGTCGAGACTTACATCAGCCGCGGCCAGGCGAAAATGGCGCTGAACGACCGGATCGGGGGTCTGGAGGATTTTATTGAAGCCACGAAATTCGAACCGAACAACGTCAATGCCTGGCTCCACCGCGCCTCGGCACGGAGTAAAATGGGGGCTCACGAAGACGCGATCAAGGATTATTCGGAATTGATTACGCGCGCACCGAACAATTCCCAGGTATACGAATACCGCGGGGTCCTCTATACGAAGATCGGCTCCCTGGAGGAAGCGATGGCCGATTACAACAAGTCGATCGAGCTCGACCCGCAAAATGCGCGCAGTTATTTCAACCGGGGGCTCGTTTACCGGATTCAGGGACTGCTCAAGCAGGCCATCGCGGATTTCACGCAAACGATCGGCTTACAGCCGAACAATGCCGCCGCATATAAAAACAGGGCGGTCACTTACAGCATGTTGGGAGACAAGGAAAAAGCGGAGAAAGATTTGGCGGAAGCGGAACGCCAAGCGGCGGAAAAGAAATAGACCGCGCAAACGGACCGCGCAAACAGTGGTGAAAACTGCGTGAAAACAGGCTGTGTTTTCCTTCCCGCGATCTTCTTTTTCGCGTCTTTTGCGCAAACTTCGCATTTTCCGATTTTCAATGTATTCCCTTGCGATCACTTGAGAGAAGCGGACGTAACTCAAGCCTATCTCTCTTTCTTTCACGAGGTTAGGTCGTTTTCCACGCTGCCGGAGATTGTCCCGGGACTCCTATGGTCGGAATAATCGATATAACCGGTCTTTTCCGTTGTTTCGGCACGCCCGTTACAATGCGTTGCCCGATTCCGCTTTCTTTGATTTGAGCCGGAGTTTCCGTTCCGTTCGCTAAAGAGCTTTAATCGTCACTTCCGATACAACCTGAGAGGAGAATAGGTCCGGTCTCAACCAGTACTCGCTCGGAGAGCGACGAGACCGTGGCGGTTTTGAACGGATTCTAGCGAAAAGGAATTCACACCCATGACTGGTCTCTATGTAGTTTCGAACCCGACGGCGCTTACCGCTTCGTTCAATCTGGACCGGAGCATGACGGCTTTGACCGACGTGCTGACCCGGTTAAGCACGGGGCTTCGCATCAATTCCGGAAAAGACGACCCGGCCGGGCTGATTGCCAGCGAGTTGCTCAAATCGGATATCACCGCGACGACCAAGGCGATCAAGAACACGCAACAGGCGAACAGCATGATCGCGATCGCCGACAGCGCCTTGGGCCAAATCAGCGCCTTGCTCAACGACATCCGGGGGCTTGTCAACGAAGCGGCGAACGGCGGGGCGATGAGCGACGACATGATCGCGGCGAACCAGCTCCAGATCGACGCCTCGCTCGATTCGATCGACCGGATCGCACGGACGACCAACTACCAGGGAAAGCTGATCCTCGACGGGTCGCTCGCGTTCACGACGACCGGCATCAGCAACCAGCAGCTCGAATCGCTCAACGTTTACCAGGCGAACTTCGGGACGGCAAGCGAGATCGACGTGACGATCAACGTCAAGCAGGTCGCCCAGCCCGCCCAACTGTACTTCAACCAGAGCGGGATCAGCGAGGCGGTCGTGCTGGAAGTCGGCGGCAACCAGGGTTCCTACACCTTTCCGTTCGAAGCGGGGGCGAGTGTCGAGGAAATGGCCCGGCAGATCAACTTTCTCTCCGATTCGACGGGGGTGCGCGCCATCGTCGGAAAAGACGCGACGAACGGCCAGCTCCTGGCGACCAGCGCGGGTTTCAACAACGACATCAACTTCACGGCCGTTGAAGCGGGAGCCGCGGGCGGAAACTACTCGATCAAATATGTCGCCGGAAATTCCGACGAAACGACCTACACGATCACCGAACCGAGCGACGGCAAACCCGGCGTGATCGAATTCCAGCTCCGCATGGAACCGTGGGGCAACGCCGAGGCCGACGGGCTCGACGAATCGTACAACGGGATTTATACCACCGAATTGACCGATGCCGACGGCGTCGGAAACGGGTTCGTCATCCAGTCGGACAACGGGAAATACGTCAAATCCTACTCCGTCGCGCAGACGTCCGGGGCGGCGACCCAGCCTTCGGTCGATTACGATGCGAAGACGGGCCACCTCCAGATTTTGCTCAACACCGACGCCAACGGGGATGTCACGACGACCTACGCGGAGTTGGTCGAGGCCATTTCCAAGATCGACGGTCTTGCCGTGGTCCAGCTCAAAGACACGCCCGCCGTCGGGGATTTGAACAGTATCGTCAATTTCGGCTGGCCCGACGGAGTCGGCGGCCCCGGGACGGCCCACATGACTCCCATTACGAGCCAGCCGACGATCGATGTCCGGGCCAACAACAAAATCGACATCACCGCCAAGGCGACCGGACCGGAGTTCGAGAATACGGACGTCGTCTACCTCCAGGGGCCTCCGGCGGGACCTGCCAAAGAGGCCGCCGTGATTATCGCCGACGTTGCCGCCGGGACGGCGTATGCCGGGGCGAATCAATTGACGTTCACCGCCGTCAACGGCGGCGCCGACATGAACGGATACACGTTTTCGTTCATCGACGACGCCAACGCCGCCGCCGCGACCGTCGACGGGAAAAACGTCGTCATCAACACCAACGGTACGTTTACCGACGTCGACATCAATGCCGTTTTGAACACGGTGGGAATCGAGATGACCGGCATGGTCGGGGCGATTCCGAACTCCTTTGCCGTCGATGCGAGCGTGGTCAACGCGGCCGCCGGGCCGAACACGACGAACCAGCCGCTGATGCTTTCCGGCGGGGCGGACGCGGTCCCGGACGTGGCGTTCCATTATTCGAGCAGCGCCTCCAAATCGGCGGTCACGATCGCCGCCGCGCCGGCGGCCTTGGGAACCGCCGCGCAGCAATACATGCGGCTCACGGCCACGAACGCGGGCGGGCAATACAACGAAGTCGGCGTCGAATTCGTTACCACCGGCGGGCCGCTCACCGTTTCCTACGACGAGGAAGCGAAGATGCTGCGCATTTACGGCGGCGACGCGCCGCCCAACCAGGCTTCGCTCGGTCAATTGAAAGCGGCCATCGAAGCGAAATCGCCCTTCAAGGCCGAGTTCTTCACGGACGTGAATCTGACGCAGTCGGCGGATTTGAGCAAACGGACGGAATTTTCACAAGTGAATTCTTCCGCTTACGATTCCGCGTCGGCGGAATATTCCGTCCCCATCATGACGGGCCAGAACGCGGCCAATCTCGGGACCGATCACCAGGGGCTCGTCATCACGGTGGCGCAACGGGTGCCGCCGATAACGGCCAACGAAATCGTCCAGGCGTTCAAGAACGATCCCTTGTCGACGCTCTTCACGATGGAAAATTCGCCCGACAGCAACGGGACGGGGACGATTTTCTGGAACGGTGCCGACGTCGCCGGCGTCAAGGATGCGATGGGGTACGACGATCCGGCCTCGTTCGTCTACTCGGCGGCCATGAAAGGCGGGACCGTCGGTTATGAAACGGCGGTGACGGCCCGGGAATTGGTCGATTTCGTCAACAACGACGAAGTGCTCAGCAAGCTCATCCATGCCGATTTGGCGCTCAACTCGCCGACGGGGGCCGGGAAAATGACCCTGTTCGAAGAATACGTTTATTACGGCGATCCGAATGCGGGAACTGGGCTCCAGTTCCTCGGGCCCAAGGGGTCCGCGGACATTATTTTCGCCTGCAATCTCGATTCGACCAACCAGCCGTTGCGCAATCAGCCGCTGGACGTGTACTTCACGCCGGATCAGCTCGGTTATTCGCAGATCGACATCGAGGCGAAAAACGCGAATGCGGCCGTTCGGATCACCGCCGACACCAAGGGCGGCGACTACGACGACATGGTCGTCCGCTACGTCCGGCTCGGAAACGACCAGACGCAGAGTTCGGTCAAATACGAGGAAGGCCCCTCGAACGCGGTGGCTTATTGCAGCATCAACGACGCGAACACCGGCACGACGCTTGAAACCGGGAAATTCATCGTATCCGCCAACGAACGGGGCGAACTGTACAACGACGTCGCGATTGTCGCGAAACTCGACCGGAACCAGACGGAGGACGCCCTCGCCTATTTCGACAAGGAAAGCGGCCGGCTCGTCATCTCGGTCAACAGCGTCGATGTCAAGTTGACCGATGCCGTGGCAGCGATCAACAATGAAGGCACGTTCAGCGCCGATTACGATTTCAGCTACAACCACAATACGGACGACACCGGTCCCGCCAATTCGACCTTCGCCAATATCCTGAGCAATGCGAGCACGACGCGGGAAATCGGGAACACGGGCCAGACCGGCGGCCATACCGGCGGGGTCCTCACCGTCTACATGGCGGGCGACGACGACCCGTCCGATCCCATGGTTTCGGGCGGCCCGCTCAGCGCCCAGGCGGTGGTCGACCTGATCAACAACGACCCGGTGGCCGCCGGCAAGTTCACGGCTTCGAACTACGGAACGAGTACCGGTCGGGGATTGGTCAGTTTCCGGGACGATAACGTGAAAAGCGTGACCGGCGGATGCGGCTCGACCTTCACGATTCCGGCTTCGACGAGCAGCGGCGGGATCGCGGAAAGAGGCGTGATGGTGATCCAGCTCGCCACCGACCAATACGGCAACACGATGACGACGGCGCGGGAATTGGTTGATTTCTTCGACCAATTGACCGCCGAACAGACCCGCGGCGTCAGCGTGAGCCTTGTCCGGCCCGTCGGCGTCGACAACCTGAACCGGACCTGGGTCGACGACGGATGCGGCAACATCAGCGTGGTGCAGGCTTGCGAAGACGATTACGGCAACGGGATACTTGCCGCGACCTGTTCGATCGACGAATGCGACAACGTCATCTACGACGTGTTGCGGTTCACTTCCTTCGGCAGCGACATCCAGAATGCGAACTCCAACGGCGACCTGATCACCGTCAACGGCTGGGAATCGCAGTTCAACGTTTCGGCGAAAACGCCGGGGCCGGACTACGACGGCGTTTCGATCGTGTACGAAGTGATCAACGACCCGATCACGGAACCGAACCCCAGCGCTTCCTATGACGAGACGAAAAAGCAGATCGTCGTCCGGATTTTCGACGGGGTGACGACCGCGGCGGAAGTCAAGGCGGCGATCGAAGCGGACAAGTTGCTCAACGACCTGTTCTCGGTCACGCTCCGCCAGGACGGTGCCGCGGCGGTGACGAAAAGCGACGATTCGCTGAGCACGGCGCACGGGACGTATGAGGCCGGGTATCGCGGCGGGGCCAGTCTGCTCGGCGCCTCCGACGCGGACCCGCACAGCCTGACCCTCGAATCGACCGGTGTCGGCCGCAACCAGTTTGTGACCGTCAACGTGACCAAGGGGAAAATGGACATCAAGGACGCGGACGGCAAGATCGTGAACCGGACGTACGGAAGCGACGCCGACGCGACGCTCAACGGCAACAAGATGGTCGCCAACGGGAACAATCTTTCCCTGAGCACGTCGATGTTGAACCTGGACACGATCCTCAGCGGCAACGTCCGCGACGGCGACGTGATCAATTTCAAGATCACCGGCGGCGGGGCGACGTTCCAACTCGGCCCGGACGTGACGACGAGCCAGCAGATCCGGATCGGCATCCCGAGCGTGAGCAGCGTAACCTTGGGCGGACCGTCCGGAAAAATGTATCAACTGCGTTCCGGGGGCGACGCGTCGCTGAAAGAGGACACGAAACTGGCGGACCGGATCGTCCAGGAAGCGATTACCGCGATCGCCTCGCTTCGCGGCCGGCTCGGGGCGATCCAGCGATGCACGCTCGACCCGAATATCGCGTCCCTTCAGGACAATCTTGAAGAGATGGTCTCTGCGGAAGCGGACATCACGAATGCCGATTTCGCCGTCGAAAGCGCAAACCTGGCCCGGGCTCAAATCCTTGTCCAGGCCGGTGCGAGGGTCGCGGGAATCGCCAACCAGCTTCCGCAGTATGCAGCGTCGCTTCTCGGATAGCCGAAATGGGCCGAGTGAGACGAAAACGGTCGGAAAACGTTTGTTTTTCGGCCGTTTTTTTACGCCGCACCGCTTCGGCGTTGGCCGGGCGGCGCAGCCGCCGGCGCATGAACACCGTGCCGGGCCGTATGAACACCGTACTCTTGATCGTCCGGTGTGGGTGGTATATACTGCACCATGCTACACAGGGAGCGGTTGGAATTTCCCGAAAACCGTCCTGAAGGTCAATATGTCAATTTCCGGAGAAAATCCGCCATGTTCCGTTTTTTCGCCGTTCTTTCGTGTCTCGCGACCGCCGTCCTCGCCGCCGATTCCTATGAAATCGCAGGCGGTTCTTTCAAGGCGATGCGGGAAATCAACGTTCCCTCCGCCGCCTTGAAATGCCCGGTGCTCGTAACCGCCTTTCTCCATGAAGGGTTGATCGATCTCGATTCGAAAACCGATCCGTGCGCGGAAAATGCCGGAAAAACCGTGATCGTCGTCGACAAGAAGAAAAAAGTCGTTCCCTTTCGCGTTTTGCAGTTGGGGCCCGGCGATTTTTGCCGCATCGCGATCCAGGCGGAGGAGAAAAACAACGAATACACCGTTTATTACGGTTGCGCGGGCGCCGTCACGCCGATCGATGTTCCGCCGTGGACAAGCAACGTCGGTCTCCTCATGGAAACCCGCCGTTTCGTCAACTGCGATATGGACAAGGCCGATTCGGTCCGGGAAGCGTTTCGGAAAGGGGTTCCCATCGGAGCCGATTATGTGGACACCGTTTATCACGGCTACAACCCGATGGTCATGAAGCAGGAATCCTTTATGAGTCGGTACACCGGGACGCTGGTCGTCAACCAGGGCGGAACGTATGCGATGATCGTTTCGACGCATCACTGCGGTTTCGCGCTGATCGACGGTCGGGAGGTCGCGTCACACCCGGGCCGGCACGGTCGTTCCTGGGAGGCGAAACCGGAGCTGGTCAAACGTGTTCCGTTGACGCAGGGGCCGCACAAGTTCGAATTTCTCCATGCCAGCGCCGACAATGACGCCAGCATCCTGCTGTGCTGGGAACTGAACCCGGGCGAAAAAGTCGCGAAACCCGTACCGATTCCTCCCGAGGCGTTTCAGGCCGAGGCGGTCGGCAGAATCCAAGCGGCTCCCGCGGCCCATGCGGACTCGGCACAGGTTCCCGATTTCGAGTATCAAATTACCGGAAGCGTTCCTCTGCCGGACAATTCCGAACAGATGATTTGCGTCCGGTTCACGAACCGGACCGCCTCGGCGACACTCAAGGGAAAAACGACCTGGGATTTCGGCGACGGCCAAACCAGTACCGAAGCCAGCCCCTATCACATTTATTTGAAGCCGGGCCTTTTCAACGTCACGCTTTCCGGCCAAATAGGCGACAACACGTTTTCGACCGTCAACCGGATCGACGTCGAGCAACCGGTCCGGCAGCCGGAAAAGGCGCATACGCTCGACAACTACCTGGACGCCCTCGAAAAATACGACGCCGGGAAACTTCCGCCCGACCATGTACTTGCCTTGATCCAAGCCTTCGAATTCAAGATCGACCAGGTGGCCGGCGGGGCGGGCCGCGACGACATCCCGATCGAACAGATGCTCAAGCCGACGCGCGAAGCCGTTCTCAAATACCGCAAATTGATCGTCGATTCGGTCAAAGCCTCCCTCACCCGGGATGTTAAATTCAACGGGGACCACGAAATCCGCGATATCGCCCTTTCCGCCGGGACGATTGCCCGCGACCTGCTCGGCGATTTGAAAACGGCGGGTCAAATCTATAATGCCGCCGCCGCGAAAATTCAAAACGCCGACATGTCGGCCGAGTGTTCCGCCCTGGCTGCCGACGTCGCCCTCGACATGGGCCTTCCCGAAGCGGCCAAACGCCTCCTGGACACCGCGGAAAAGCGGATGAATAAAACGGCGATCAACACCTCGGTCGCAACCGTTTTCCGGGTCAAAGGCGATTATCTCAGTGCCATCGGGGACGGAGGAGGCGCACGCGAGGCGTTCCGGACGGCACAGGAACGAAACTTCCTCGCAAAAGGGTATGCCGAGAAAGTCGCCCTCCAGGGGTCCGCCAGCCGCAGCGCCGAAGGGTTCCTGAAAGCGAAACATTACGAACGGGCCATCGAGATGCTCCGTGTCTGGCAGAACGAATACCACGCGGCCGCCATCGACGGGTATATCACGCTCCTTTTCGCCGAGTATTGGTTCGCCAAGGGAGAATACGATTTGGCCGCCTCGTTGGCCGACCGGCTGATTACGGTCAACCCCGACGCCCCGTATGTGGACCGGATACTGATCGTCGCCGCCGAGGCGAAGTACAAGGAGGGAAATCGTGATGCGGCCCAATCGTACCTCCAGACCCTGGTTAAAAACTATCCCGGCAGCCCGTTGATTTCCGAAGCCAACGAGATGCTGGACCGACCCGCTCCGGAAACCCCGAAACGACCGGAAAAGAACGAGCCGGCCGCGGCAGAAGCGACCAAGGAATCAACGGGAGAATCGACGGAGGAATCGACCGGGGAGCGGGAGTCGGCGGAAAAGCCCGGGCCGGAGACCGACGCATGAACCCGTTCGCCAATGAAAATCTCTCCCAGGACCCGATTCACGGATATATTCCTTTCACGGCCGACGGGGAGCGCATCCTGATCGATTCCCCTTGGGTACAGCGGTTGCGGCAGATCCATCAATTGCAGACCGCTTGGCTCGTTTATCCGACCGCCGAACATACCCGGTTCCAACATTCGCTCGGGGCGATGCACCTGGCGAGCCGGATGATTCGGCATTTATATCCTTCCCTCGCGGACGTTTGCGGCGGCGCGCTGCCCTCGGCGGCTTATCTCGAATCGCTGCTCCGGATCGCGGCCCTCCTGCACGATGTCGGTCACGGTCCGTTCGGGCATTTTTTCGACGCCCGTTTTCTCGCGGATTATCGATTGACGCACGAAAAACTCGGCGCCCATATCATCGAAAAGGAACTCGGCGATTTGATTCGCGACATCCGTTCCAACCCGGGCGGCCCGTTGGCGCAAAACGAAACGATTGATCCGGCCCTGGTGGCGACGCTGATCGTCCGGCCCGAAAAAGACGTCGCGGCGGATATTCCCCGCTGGCTCGCGCTGCTGCGTTCGTTGTTCAGCGGAATCTATACGGTGGACAACATGGATTTCGTGTTGCGCGACGCTTATATGACCGGTTTCAGCGGCCGGGCTTTCGATATCGACAGGCTGATCCATTATTCGTTTTTCACGGATCGCGGCCTCACGATCCACCAGAAAGGGTTTGCGACGCTCACCCGCTTCATCACGGTCCGGGCCGAATTGTTCCGCAGCGTTTATTTTCACCGCACGGTCCGCGCGATCGACCTGACGCTCGCGGAACTGTTCTCCGAAAGCCGGTCGCTTGTTTTTCCGGGAAATCCACTCGAACACCTCGACGCCTATCGCCGGTTTACGGAATTTTCGCTCCTGGTCGACGTCGCTCATTGGGACGGGGCCACCCGCCCCGACGGGATGCCGGACGAACGCAAACGCGGGCTTTTCGAGCGTTGGCAGTCTTTTCTCGCCCGTCGTGTCCCTTGGCATCTCGCGGCCGAAACGACGATCCTGTTCGAAACCGGCGGGCAGGAAATGGCGAGCGTTTTCGGGCAGGAAAAAACCTTCGAGGCCGCGATCAGGAGCCTGCTGCCGAAAGAGTACGAGTCGATCGCCCTGCGTGTCGACATCGCCAGGCATCTCCATCGGCCGGGCGGTCACTTGCCGACGTCGGGCCAGAATTTTTTATACGATCCCCGGAACGATCGTATCCGGCGGCTGGAGGAAGAGGAATTATTCCGGCATATTCCGCAAAGTTATCGTATTTGCAGGGTCTATACGGCCGACGCGGAGCACCGTTCCCCGGTTGCCGCCGCGCTCGATCGGTTGGTACGCCGTGATGCGGCCGACGATCCGACGAATATGTGAACGTTGTGATTCGGCCATCCGGGGTTATACTGGAAACGCGGTGAAATTGGTTGTTTGGTGAAGACTGCTTGCTGCACTCGCTCGTCGCAACATGTTGGCAAATATACGGTTGCACGTTTCGTTCGAGCGGCAGGCAATTGGTCGCGGGAACCGTTTCAGGCCGTTTGCGGTATACCGTTCCCGGCTCGTGTCTGATCCCGATTCAGCAACGGAAAGATTCCGGGAAAACCGGGGCGCCCCTCGCGGGAACGGCCGGATTCTGGTAGAATGTTGCGTAAGTATCCTGAAAACAATTGCAATTTCCCGAAGCCGGTCGCGAGCCGCGACGGGCGGTAGGCTCCCGGCTGTGAGTACACGGCGGTCGCCGATGCAAATAGGAGCCTGGAGGGGAAACGGGCGGTTGGACGGGCTGTGTTTACCAACGACTCGACCGGCTTCGGTAGAATCCTCCCGTACACAGTCCCGCGCATAACCGCCCGCCGTTCGAACGCTCTGCGCAAATACTGATAACAACAAAGGTCGAGGCGAGCGAGTGCGGCAGGCGGACTTGGCCAAATGTCCGTTTTCATCGCGTTTCCGGTGTAATCGGAACGAACGGCGATCGCTTTTCTATTGGATGACGCGGGTCGATTCTTCTTTGGTGATCGGCGCCTGGAGATCGTCGGAAAGCAGTTTGACGCTGATCCGGTGGTCCCCGTCGTCCAGACAACGGGCCGTCACGCGGTAGGTCTTTTCCGTTTTCGGGTCGATCCGGCCGAGCGGATTGAACTGGACAATCCCGTCGTCGGCGCGGTATTTGACCGGCCCTTCGGCGGAAACGAAATTCATTCCCTTCGACAGTTGGACGCCGACGACCACGTTGGTCGAGGCTTTCGTGCCGCGATTGAGCACTTCGATTTCATAGGTCGTGTCGCGCCCGACCTCGACGAGATCCGAAAGGCATTTCACGCTGAAGGAAACCGAGGCGAGCCCGTCGATCGCGACGTCGTGGAGGACTTCGCCCTTGAGACCGTTTTGACCGGCCCCGGAAAATTTCAGTTTGTGATCGCCGCTCTTGACGGGCAGGGTCACCAGTTCGATCTGGCCGGCCTCCCCGGCGGGAAGTTCTTCGAGCGCCCAGTGGACGGAATGCGTCGACGATTCGTACAAACCGCTTTGATTCGTGCTCACGAATTGCATCGACGTCGGCAGTTGGCACACGAGATCGACGTTGCTTGCCGAGGCGGTCCCCGGGTTCGCGACGGTCAATTGATAAACCGCCTTGCGGTCGAGATAACGGGTCTTCGCCCCGTCGATCTTGAGTTGAAGAACCGGGGAGAGAACGTCGATGACCGTTTTTTCTTCGGCGGAAAGATTGTTGTCCGCGCGGACGACGAGACGGTTCGCGATTTTCCCGGCGCCGACGGCCTGGACCGGGAGCGTCAGTTTCATGGTTTCTTTCGGCTTGAGTCGGCCGATCTTGTTGATCAATTGCTTGCCGTCCTTGTGGAAAAGCCCCTCGGGAACGAATTCTTCGAGAACGACGCCGTTCGCCGTGCCGCTTCCGGGATTCGAAAGAACGATGTCGAGGTTGATCGTCTCGCCGATCAGCGTTTCCCGCGGGGCTCGGACTTCGACCTTGAGCATCGGCCGGGTCACCAGAGTCGAGGCGGAAGCGCTGGAAGCAAACATGACGCGGGCGACACTGCCGATTTCACCCTCGCGAAGCGGAACGACGCACATTTCGACGACGACTTCCTTGCCCGGGTCGATGGAACCGAGATCCCAGGCCAAATCGGTTGCCTGCGACATCGACGCCGGCGGACTGGTGGAAATCAACCGCGTCCCTTGCGGAACCTGATCGACCAGAACGACCTCTTCGGCCGTGGTCTTGCCGGTATTGCGTATCGCGATTTTCACCACCGCCTGTTGATCGACCTGGATTTCGTCGGGCAGGATTTTTTCGAGCACCAACTGGGCGTTCTGCGGTCCGTGAATGCTCTTGGGACCCGGGATTCCGCTTCCTTCCCGGACAGGACCGGGCGATTCGTTTTCCGAAGGCGTCCGGGAAAGCGTTTCGGTGTCGTCGATCGCCGTATTGTTGTGTGCCGTGTCGTTGCGCCCGATGTTATTGCGTACGTTGTTATTGTGAAAGGTCGGCTCCGTTTCGACGGGATTCGTATTGACCGGCGACGGCACGGACTGCGATAGTGCCGGAGAATTGCCGAAAGGGGAATCCACCTCTTCCGGAACGACAGCCGGAGTGACCGCGAAAGGGGAAATCGTTGCGTACGCTTGGGCATGCGACGAGGCGTCCCGGGACACCGACAAACCGGGTGTCGCGGGTTTTTCCGCAGGCTTGTCAACGGGCTGTGCGGCCGGTGTTTCATTCGACGGGTGCGACGGACCGTCTCCAAACGGATCGGCGCCGAAAATGCTTTCCCCACTCAAGGGCGGTTCCAGCGCCTGCGCCGCAAACCCGCCGGCATGCGACGCAACAGGAGCGGACGAAGCCGGAGCGGATGAAGCCGGAACAGGTGGAAACGGCTGCGATGTTTCCTCGAAACCGGCGGCGTCAAGGAAACTTTCCGATGAAGGGGCCTCGGGAAATTTGTCCAGCGAAAGCGATTGTCCCCGGTCGGCCTGCTGTCCCCGGGCGGTCTGCTGCCCCCGGTCGGCCTGCGGATTCGACGTTTCCCCGCTTACCAAACGAACGGCGCCGCGCGTTTCCACGTTTCCGCTGCGAAGCGGATTGGGCTTCGGATCGGTCGCATGCGACACGATGGCGTTCGTAGCGGCGGCGTTCGTAGCGGCGGCGTTCGCGAGGAGCTCCGTTCGCGGGTCTGCCGTTTTCGGAGCCTGGGTATGGGCAACCTGTCGAACCGTACCGCTGTTCGTGCCGGCGCCGTGCCTATCGACACCGTTTAAGCCGGACTGCGAGGAAGGCTGGACCAATCGGCGACCTTGGGCGGGCGTTTGGGCCTCCGCCCGTTGTTCATGAGCGTGCCGACCGAATAAACCGGCGACGAGAATCCCAAAAACGATAATCCGCCCAAAAATAATCCGTTGCATGAGTCGATCATCCTTGAAAGTATACCGAAATCACTTGAAATTTCCCGAAGCCGATGATTCGGGAGCTTGCCCACCGGACACAACGCAGCCCGAAGGGTAAACGAGCGGCTGGCCGAAATACTTAACCGGCTTCGGTATAAACCGGGTCTTGATGCGTTCTCCGGGCAATGATTTTCGGCCTGGAGACCAAAAAAATTCCTGTCCGGCTTCTCCTGCGAAGGCAATCCGAAGGAGAGCCGATCCGCATCGTCTCGGGGAACGTTATCAAAATTTTTCCGGGAACGCAAGAGCAGTTTTTGTGCCGAAACCGCCGTGTTTGGCCACGCGTGTTGCGATTGGCACCAAGGTTCCATTTTTTCGCGGAGAGCAGTCATGTTGACATTCCTTCCCAGTCCCCGGATAATGGAACGTATGAAAATCGTGTATCGTGCCCGGGATTATCTCGTTTATCTCTGTCTTCGCATCCTGATTTGCGTCATTCAAGGGATGTCGCTGCCGATGGGGTACGCAAGCGCGGCGATCCTCGCCAGGCTTTTCACCGATTACTTGCCTGCCCGACAGGAGCTGTTGCGGGAAAACCTCGGCATTGCTTTCCCGGAACTCACGGAAAAACAACGACATACATTGATCTTTCGGATGTGGAGGCATCTTTTCATGATGCTTGTCGAAATCGCCCACGCGCCCCGGAAGATTCGCGAATGCAATTGGCCGCATAACGCCCGGCTTGTCGGTGTTCGCCCCTTGCTTTCCTATCTTCGCCAAAACCGCCCCGTTATCATCGTCACGGGGCATTACGGCAACTTCGAGATGGGCGGATTCCTGCTCGGGGTGCTCGGATATCCGACCCATTCGGTCGCGCGAACGCTCGACAACCGCTTCGTGAACGATTTCATCAAACGTTTCCGCGAAGCGACCGGGCAATTTCTCATCTCGAAAAACGAAGGTTACGAAGACATTCTCCGGGTTTTGGAAAACAAAGGGACCATGGCGTTCCTGGCCGATCAATCGGCCGGTCCCAAGGGATGTTTCGTCGATTTCTTCGGGCAACCGGCTTCGACCTACAAGGCGATCGCGTTGTTGAGCATGCAATACGACGCCCCGATCGTCGTTTGCGCTTCGACCCGGGATGAAGACGGCGATCTTTTTTTCCGCATGTACGCCGCCGCGCACCTTGATCCGCGCGACCTGCCGGAAGGAATCGGCAATATCAAGGAAATCACGCAATGGTACACCGGGCAACTCGAAGAACGGATTCGCGAATACCCGGAACAGTATTGGTGGATTCACAACCGCTGGAAAGAAAAACCCCGACGTGCTTCCGGCGGATGAGGGCGCATGATGGATTTGTTCTCGCAACGGCAATTACGGATCGCCCGGGAATCGCTCGACATCGACGGGCGGCTCCGGAGCGTCCTGCCGCAACTCGGCGTCCGCACCGAGGAGGAAGCCTACACGCTGCTTGCCGAAACGCTCGGGATGCGGCTTGTCGATCCGGGCAAGACGGAAATCGACGAAAACGTGTTCGCCCGGTTTCCGACAAAAATGGTCCATCGGTTCACGCTGTTTCCGATCGCCTACGACGCGGATGGGTCGCTGATGGTCGCGACGGCCAATCCGTTCGACCTGGACGCCTTGGATGCGGTCGCCGGGGCGGTTGCGACGGCGGTCACGCCCGTGCTCGTGTTGCCGGTCGAACTCGCGAAGCTGATCAAATCGCATCTCGGCGTCGGCGCGGAAACGATCGACGGCTTGTTGGCCCGATCGGCCGCGGATGACGGTATCGAAGTGGAAGGCGAGATCGATTGGGATCAGTCCGGGGACGCCGAAATGGCCCGGGAAGCCTCCGTGGTCCGCCTGGTCAACGACATCCTCACCGAAGCGGTCGAAGCCCGGGCCAGCGACATCCACATCGAGGCCCAAGGGACCGGGATGAAAGTACGTTACCGGATCGACGGCGTTCTCCAGACGCAGCCGATGCCCCCGGAAATCAACCGCTTCCAGTCGGCGATCGTGAGCCGGCTCAAAATCATGGCCCGGCTCAACATCGCGGAAAAACGGATCCCGCAGGACGGTCGGATCAAATTGAAAGTGCAGGGCCGTGAAATCGACGTCCGGCTTTCGATCATCCCGATGCTGCACGGCGAAGGAATCGTCATGCGCATCCTCGACAAGGACCGGATGGATTTTACGTTGCGCGGCGTCGGGATGGACGACGACATTTACACGGCCTTCGGCAAACTGATCGCGCAGCCGCACGGGATCGTCCTGGTGACGGGCCCGACCGGGAGCGGCAAGACGACCACGCTTTACAGCGCGCTCAACGAGATCAAGGACGAGGCGACCAAGATCGTCACGACCGAGGACCCGATCGAATACCAGTTGGACGGCATCAACCAGATCCAGGTCCACACGAAGGTCGGTCTCACGTTCGCCGCCTCGCTCCGGGCCATTCTCCGGCACGACCCGGACGTCGTGCTGGTCGGGGAAATTCGCGATCTTGAGACGGCGGAGAACGCGATCCAGGCGTCGCTGACCGGACACCTCGTCTTCAGCACGTTGCACACGAACGACGCGGCCGGAGCATTTACGCGGATGATCGACATGGGCGTCGAACCGTTTCTCGTCGCGAGCACCGTCGAGGGCGTGATGGCCCAGCGACTCGTGCGGCGCTTGTGCATGCACTGTAAAAAACCGTACACCCCGCTGCCGAAGGAAGTGCCGGCCGATTTTCCGTTCATGCGGATGATGGAGGAACGGATCGACGTTTTCGCGCCCGGCGGTTGCCGGGACTGCCGGGGAACGGGATTCTCGGGCCGCGTCGCCCTCTACGAATTGCTGGTCGCCGACGAGGAGATCCGGCTGCTCGCCGCCCAACGACGCCAGGCGCAGATCATCAAGGATGCCGCCCGAAAAGCCGGGATGAAAACCCTGCGGGAAAACGGGTGGCGTAAAGTTCTTTCCGGCGTCACCTCGATCGACGAGGTCGTTCGCGTGGCCAAGACCGATTAGACAGGACAAGAAAAAGCGAACCGGCTTCCGGGAAACCGATTCGCTCTGAAGGACGCCGCAAAACAGGGCGTCACACAAAAACAAGCGTCATGTAAAAACAGACG
>QMCE01002961.1_pt1 | contig 16903 bp, 10 predicted proteins | sample 1821851 | NCBI WGS metagenome assembly QMCE01 (sample SAMN09453174, study PRJNA476694) | Termite gut metagenome, whole genome shotgun sequencing project. | isolation source: worker | host: Odontotermes sp. | place: South Africa:Pretoria | collected 2016-01-28
GCCCAGCGTCTCGGAATAATATGCCGTGCGGACTCCCACCCAGGGCTTGAAGGTGAAGAGTTCCGCGACGGGGATGGGCGCTTCGAGGCGCATTTCGTTGAACGCGCGGAAGAAGGTGCCGTAGTTGTCCCTGTCGTAGAGCCGGCTCATGGAGTGGCCGGTGAGGGGGTCGTATTCGAACAGTCCGCCTTCGCCGAACAGATTCTCCCCGTTCGCGTCGTAGCGGGTGTAGCGGTACTCGTCCTCGTCGAAGCGCCTGTCGACAAGCCCGACGCGCATGTCGTTCTTGAAATACAGCGGCAGATCGCCCACCTGCATCCCCGGCACCGTCACCCGCGCCTCGGGCAGATACTCCGACTGCTCCACCCATCTGTTCGACAGCCTGCTGCTCGCCACAAGCTCGAACTCCCACTGCCTATCCAGCCGGCGGAGATTGATGCTGTTCACCGGTTCCGGCGCGTCCCAGTAGCGGGTGGGATCGTACTCGCGGAGGTAGTCGCGATCGTTATACAGATGCGCCTGCGCGCGGACGTCCCAGTATTCGTTCAGATCCTGCTGGTGTTCCCACTCCACCGCCCAGCGGAGGTGATCATCATACGAGGTCGGTGTCCAGCGGGGATTGTTCACGCCGTTCTGCAGGCGGTAGAATCTGTCTTCGTTGTCGTCGATGGCGCGCGCCATGTCCCGGTCGCCGGTGGTGAGGAACTCGTGCACGCCGTATACCTTCAGCTTGCCCAGCGAATCGAGGTAGCCCGCCTGGTAGGTCGTCTCCAGCCCCGCGCCGACGCCGCGCCGCGAGAAGAAGTCGAAGTCGAAAATGACCTCGTGTTCCCCGCCGAAATGCGCATCCACGGCCAGTCGTACTGGAGGTCGCGGATCAGGTACGGAACATACAGGAAGGGCACGCCGCCGACGCGGGCGGTGTTGTGGTAGGATTCGATCTTCTCCCGCTGGCGGAAGAGCGCGGCGGGGGAGGCGAAGTACCAGTGCGGCTTCGCGAAGGAACTGGGGGTGATTTTCGCGTCGATGAGTTCGAAGGTGTCCGCGTCGTGCGCGCGGAGTTCGCTGGCCTGCACGTACATGCGCTTGAGCTGGTTGTTCGCCGTGCCGGGGCTTTCGTTGATGGAGAAGGAGGTCGCCATCGCCGTCGACGGGCGCTCGTCGAGAAAGTCGCGGACGGGAAGCTCGACGTCTTCCCTGTCCATCTTGACGCGGATGTTTTTCGCGAGTCCCGTCCATTCCTGGTAGTTGAACGTCAGCTGATCGGCGTAGAAGGCGTTGCCGCCCGTCTGGTTGAACAGGACGTCGCCCTCGGCGTAGATTTCCTGGAGTTCGACGTTCAGCACCATGTTGCGCGCCGAAATCGTCAGATCCGGGAGAAGCACGACAGCGTAGTTCCGGAGGATGGCGACGCGGTTCCCCTGCTCGTCTTCCTCCCAGTCGAGCATGCCGCCGCGGAAGTCGATGCCTTCGCCGAGAAGCCCGCTGGAACTCACCGCCCCGCCGCCGCCGCTTCCCATGCCCGCCGCGCCGCCGCCGATGCCGCCAAACCCCGCGGGGCCTTCAATTGCAGCGGCGCGCCCGCCCGTCCCGGGGACGGCGAGCGCGAGCGCGAGGAGAATTCCCGCAGCCAGACTGCTTATGCCTGCATGACGCAAACGCATGGGATCCTTCGTCTGTAAGAGTAGCCGTGCATATTATGTACCTGCCTGAATTTATGTCAAGAAAAGAACGGAACCGCTCTTACAGCGACGACGCGATGGACTTCCGTATCGCCTCCACGTCGCGGTCGAAATCCTCCTCGTGATCCGGCGGCACGATGGTCGCCGTCACGAGAATGCGCGTGTCCCGCTGCGTCACGCGCGTCGCCGGCTGGCGGAACAGCCTGCCGACGCCGGGAACCTTCCCCAGCCCGGAGGCGCTCCGGACAATCTCCTCCGCCCCGTCCCCGAACAGCCCCGCGACGGTTCCCGTCTCCCCGGAGCGGAGCATCAGCGTCGTGTGCGCCATTTTCACGTCCATCGCGTCCGGGAGCGCCCCGCCGGCGCCGCCGCGCGCGTCCGTCTGCTTCGGGATGATTTCCAGAATCACCTGATCCGTCCCCCCGCAGACATGCGGGATCACAAGAAGCTGCACCCCCAGCGGCACCTCCCGCCCCCCCTGCGTGCGGACGACGTTCCCGATGAAGACGCTCGCCTCCTCGTTGTCCAGCACCAGAATCCTCGGCGCGCGCGTGGTGACGACGGCGCCGTCGCGTCCCGAGAGTATGCACGTCTCGATCAGCACCTGGCTGGGCGGGACGTCGATTTCATCCACGACGGCGAGCATTTCCTGAATCTTCACCGGCGTGTCGCGGAGGATGAGCGTGTTTGTGCGGCTCTCGTGGACGACGCTCCCGCCTTCGGACGCGACGCCCTCCAGGGCGGCCAGAAGGGACATGCCGGCGCCGCCGGCCGTCTTCCGGCCGACAAAGGCGGCGTGATCCGTCGTGACGATTTCGGCGCGGAAGCGCGCGCCGTCGGGCTGCACGTACCGCAGGGGGCGCGAGCGCGTCTCGAAGCGGCTCTCCGCCTCGGCGAGCGTCGCGATGCGGAGAATGCCGGCGTCGGCGTCGCTGAAGACGGCGCAGCCGTGCGCCTTCAGGAGGGATTCGAGGGCGGAGCGCCAGGGCACGTCGGTGAAGGAAAGGGTGACGGGGCGCTCCGCGGCGACGCCGGGGGAGAAGACGACGTTGGCGTTCCCCCGGCGGGAGATTTCGCGGACAGCTTCGCCGAAGGGCGCGTTGTCGAAGACGCCGGTGAAGTGCGGCATTTTTCCGTCAAGGCGGAGGCCGGAGGCGGCGCTGGAGGCGCTGTGCTCGCGGAGAAGTTCGAGCGCGTCCGCGGGGCGCGCGGGCGCGGCGCGGAGGAGCGCGGCGGCGAAGCAGAGAAAGAGAAGCCTGTTGTGCTTTTTCATGACGCCTCCCATGAGCGTTTTGAGTGTTTCCTCAAAACCTCAATGCAGCGGGAATCCCGCTCAGGGGAGACTTTCCGCCCGGAGGCGCTTTCTTTCAAAAAAACAGGCGGCAGATTCTGTTACAGGAGGCCGGCTTTTTTCATTTCCTCGCGCATGGCGTCGAGCACCGCGCCCTCCGAGGGCAGCGTCGGGCGGAACGGCAGGCCGACGTCCATGCCCTTCAGGTTCGACATGTCCTTTGTGGCGACGGGGAAGCTGGCTTTGTCCATGGAGAGGCGGACGGGGTTCAGGCGGAACTGCGCCTCCAGCGAACCCTTCAGATCGCCGGCGATGAATTTTTCGTAAATCTCGCAGACGAGTTCGGTGAACATGTTCGCGTTCGTCGCGACGCAGCCGGCCGCGCCGTGCGCGAGGGCGGCGTAGATGAGCGTGTCCTTCCCGCCGAAGACGCGGAAGTCGATGTCCCGGTTCATGCGGATGAACTCCGAGGTCATCGTCATGTCGCCCGAGGAGTCCTTCATGCCGACGATGTTTTCGACAGTGTGCGCGAGGTCGCGGACAAGCGTCAGGCTCATGCCGTACGCGGTGCGGCCGGGGTTGTTGTAGAGGAGCATCGGGAGTTCCGGGACGGCGTTGGCGACTGTCTCGAAATGGGCATGCAGCTCTTTTTCCGTCGGCTTCAGGAACATGGGCTGCAAGACCGAAATGCAGTTCGCGCCCGCGTCCCGCCCCATCTTCGCGAGGCGGACGCACTGGCTGGTCTTGATCGCGCCGATGCCGAGGTAGACGGGGACGCGCCCCTTCGCCTCGTCAATCATGATTTTCAGGCCGCGCTCCGTCTCCTTTTCGTCGAACATGTAGAACTCGCCGTTCGAACCGAACGCGAGAATGCCGTGCACGCCGCCGGCGATGACATGGTTGACCTGCCGCCGCATCTTCGCCTCGTCGATGCTCTCGTCGGCGGCGATGGGGGTGAGGATGGGGGGAATGACGCCCTTGATGAAGCTGATGTCCATGCGGTGCCTTTCGATCAATGGGTTGGAATGCGCAAATTGTATTTACTTGATGGATACAGTATGAAACAATCGAAAGCCGACCACAAGGGCAATGCCCCCGAACAAGGAGAAAGCCGCAATGCGCGACGCACCCCGCTGCCTGAAGCTCCGCGACGCCGACAACGTCGCCGTTGTCGCCAATCCCGGCGGACTCCCCGCCGGCAGCATGTTCGACAACGGCGTCACCCTCGTCGAGGACGTTCCCCAGGCGCACAAGTTCGCCCTCCGCGACATCCCCGGGAACGCCCCCGTCATCCGCTACGGCGTCGCCATCGGCTACGCGCTGGAGCGCATCCCCAGGGGCGCCTGGGTCAGCGAAGCCCGCATGCGCATGCCCGAACCGCCCGACCTCGACGCCCTCCGCGCCGCCCTGCCCCGCTTCACACCGTATGCCAGGGAATACGCCCCCCTCGACGGCGCAACCTTCCAGGGCTACAAAAACCCCGACGGCTCCGTCGGCTCGCGGAACATCCTCGCCCTCAGCACCACCGTCCAGTGCGCCGCCCCCGTCGCCCGCGTCGCGGCGGAGCGCATCCGAAGGGATCTCCTCCCCAAATACCCCAACGTCGACAATGTCGTCGCCATCGAGCATGTCTACGGCTGCGGCGTCGCCATCGACGCCCCCGACGCCTGCATCCCCATCCGGAGCCTGCGGAACATAGCCCGCAACCCCAACTTCGGCGGCCTTCCCCTCCTCGTCTCCCTCGGCTGCGAAAAGCTCGGCCCCGACAGGTTCTTCCCCGCCGGAAGCCTTCCGGAACAGCCCGCGTCCCTCAAAAACGAACCGTATCTCGTCAACCTCCAGGACGAGGAGCACGACGGCTTCGAAGGCATGATCCGGGCAATCCTGCGCGCCGCCGAAAAGCGCCTCGCCGTCCTCGACGCCCGCCGCCGCGAAACCTGCCCCGCGAGCGCCATCGTCCTCGGCCTCCAGTGCGGCGGCAGCGACGCCTTCAGCGGCGCGGCCGCGAACCCGGCGGTCGGCGTCGCCGCGGACATGATCGTCCGCGCCGGCGGCACAGCCTTTTTCTCCGAAAACACCGAGGTGCGCGACGGGATAGACCAGCTCGTCGCCCGCGCCGCGAGCGCGGAGGTTGCGGAGCGGCTTCTGGATCAGATGGCCTGGTACGACGCCTACCTCGCGCGCGGCGGCGCGGACAGAAGCGCGAACACCACCCCCGGCAACAAAAAGGGCGGGCTGAACAATATCGTCGAAAAATCCATGGGATCCATCGCGAAGTCCGGCAGCATGCCCATCGCCGCCGTCTACGGCACGGGGGAGAAAATCCCCGTCGGGCAAAAGGGCCTGCTGTACGTCGCGACGCCGGCCTCGGACATTGTCTGCGGCCCCTCGCAGGTCGCGGCGGGGATGAACGTCCTGGTCTTCGTCACCGGCAGGGGCACGCCCTACGGCCTCGCCGAGGTTCCCGTCATCAAGGTTGTAACGCGGACGGAACTCGCCGAGCGCTGGCATGACCTTGTCGACATCGACGCGGGCAGAATAGTGACAGGCGGGAAAAGCGTGGAGGATGTGGGGCGCGAAATCTTCCAGACCATACTCGACGTCGCCGGCGGCAAAAAGTCCAAAGCCGAGACGCTCGGGATCAACAATTACATGGCCGTCTTCAACCCCGCGCCCATTACGTGAGGGGTTCGGGAATTCAATACCCGGGATCGTTCAGACGCCCCTTGAGCAGCAGGTCGTTCTTGTCGGCGTTGCCGAGCTGGAGTTCGACGCGGGAGCCGCTCCGGAGCTGGCGGACAATGACGATAAGCCGCTCCTGCCCCTTCGAGAAGTAGAGCACGCGGAAGTCGAATCCCCTCTCCATCCGCCCCGGAATCCAGCCCAGGTTCGGAAGTTCGCGGCGGTAGAAGTCCAGCGCGGTCGTCCATTCGACAGGCCCCGCGTAGCGGAGGCGCGCCTGCCGGAACAGGCTGCCCTGGAAGGAATGCGACTCGTTCCGGAGAAGCGTGTACTCCGCCGGAACGGGAATGTCCTGGAACTGCACGTCCTGGTACAGGGTGACGTCCCCCTGCGCGCTGCCGGGAGCGACGACGACCCAGTCCTCCGGCGGCGTCTCCCCGCAGCCGGAAAGGCATATCCCCAGCGCGGCGCAGGCGGCGGTCAGCGCGGCGGCAGTCAGTTTTGCGGTTTTCATACCGATGCGTCCTCTTTCGAAAAGAGAGTCTTCCCCCATTCTATCGACCGGGTCTCTCTTCGAACAGGACAAAAAACGGCGCGAAAACGCCGGCTCCTCATTTCCCGCCGAAGAGCATTTCCTGCATCGTATGGTACCCCGGCTTCCGCCGGACAATCCACTTCGCGGCGCGGAGCGCGCCGGCGACGAAAACGTCGCGGGATTCCGCGTGGTGCGTTATCGACACGCTCTCGACGTCATTGCAGAAATACACCGTGTGATCGCCCGCCATCGCGCCCATCCGCAGGGCGTGCATGCCGATTTCGCGGGGGTTCCGCTTTCCGGGACGGCCCTCGCGGCCGTGGACAAGGTCTTCCTTCAGGTTCCGCCCCAGCGGCTCCGCGACGGCGCGCGCAATCCCGAGAGCCGTCCCCGACGGGGCGTCCTCCTTCCGGTTGTGATGGGCTTCGACGATTTCGATGTCGTAGCCGTCGCCGAGAACCTTCGCCGCCTCGGCGGCAAGGCGGAAAAGAAGATTGACGCCGAGGGAATAGTTCGGCGCGTGGATGACGGGAATTTTCTCCGCGGCAGCGCGGATTTCCGCCTCCTGCGCCTCCGTCATCCCTGTCGCGCCGGCGACAAGGGGAATGCCCAGCTCCGCCGCCGCCTTCGCGTGCGCGACCGTCGAGTCCGGCGCGGAGAAGTCCACAAGAACGTCCGCGTCCGGCGCGAGGGCGCTTGTCCAGAGCACGGCGCCCGCGCGCGGGGCGAGGGGCGAGGGCGCGTTCACGCTCTGCCCGAGAAGCGGGAAGCCGGGCCACTCAATGGCCTGCGTCAGGGTAAACTCCGGATCCTCGTCCGACAGGGCGAGAAGGCGCCGCCCCATGCGTCCGCCGGCGCCGGCGATGGCAAGTTTGATCATTCCGTGCTCCTCGTATGCAACGTTCTATTCCGTGACGCGCTCTTCCGCGACGCGCTCGATTTTCACCAGTCTGGTTTTGCCGAAGTTTTCCACAGTCAGTTCCACGGCGCTCGCGGCGCCGTCCTCGAACGCGCGCACCCGCGCAGCCCCGCGACGGCGGCGCGTCCGCCCTCCTCCACGTCGCTCACGACAACGGCCGTTCCCGGCGTTTTGGCGAAGAAGCGCGCGACTTCGTAGGTCAGCGGCTTTGCGGTCAGGCCGAGGGCGTCGAACTTTTTCTTCTCCGCGCTGCGGTAGTCGGTGTCGAAGAAGCGCGTCATGAATTCGACGCGCCGGGGAGCGCCTTCGCGCATGTATTCCAGCGCGACCTTCCGCCCCGCGCCCGCGCCGGTGAGGAGGGCGGAGAGCGGGTTTTCCCGGCTCGGCCAGGGAGGCGGCATGAAGCGGATCAGCCGCGCGAACATCTCCGGACTCATGTCGGGATCGTATTCGCCGCCGCCGAAAAGCACCGCGCCCGAGCGGAGCTCCACAGGCTCTCCCCTGCCCTCCACAGTCATCCGCAGCAGAACGTCGTGCTCCCGCACGCCCGCGCCGTCGGCGAGGCTGCCGGGGTAGACGTGGGTGACGAGAAGGCCGATGTCGCCGGCGCGCGTCTCGCGGACAACGTGGAACAGCCGCGCGGTGTTCGGGTCGAGGGGCTGGAATTCCGCGCCGAAGTCGATGAGCCGTTCGCCGCGATCCCCGTCCACGGGGTGGAGCGCGGAGTCGAAGGCATCCGCGGCGCGGAGCTTCGCGCTCAGGAAATCGACGGGGCGGAACGCCGCGGCGGCGGCCGTGCCCTCGTCCGCGACGCTCCGGGGAAGGCGCGGCGCGAGCGCGAACGCGGCCAGCCGGCCTTCGCCGTCAAAGGCGAGGGAGGCTTCCGCCTCGTTTGTGCGCGTGGCGACAAGCGGGTCGCCCCTGTAGCCGGGGAATGCGCCTGTCCAGCGGTCGTAGTCCGCCTTCTCCCGCCGGCGGCCGAGGGCGTAGTCGACGCGGAGGCGGTGGATGAGTTCGCCTTCGGGGAGGGGGTAGGGCGCGGGAATCTCGTCCGGGGGAAGCAGGGGGTTCAGGAGGGCGAAGCCTTCGGGGACGTTCGCAAACGGGAGGGGGGCTTCGGCCGCGATGAGGAGGGCCATGTAGTCCCGGAACGCGCCGACGAAGCGCGCGGGGATTTCCCTGCCGTCCGCCGTCATGACGGCAATCGAATCAATGCGCGCGATTCCCTCCTGCGGCAGCGCGACGGGAACGAGGAGCACGTCCTTCCCGACGACAAGCCCGGGGGCGCGGAGCACGGCGGAGCCGGGCGCCAGGAGATCCTCGAACGCGCGGAGGCTGTCTTCCCCGTCCTCGTCGTCGACGACAAGGCGGAGGCGGAAGACGGTTTCGAGAACGCCGGAGGCCAGGCGTCCGGAGAGCGCGCCGCGGAGCGCTTCGGCGTCTTCGACCGGAAGCAGGGGCGCGTCCGGCGTTTCCGTTCCGAGCCATGCGGGCGTCTCGCCGTCCAGGAGAATCGTCTCGCCGAAGCTCAGCCCCACGGTGTCGCCGTCGTCATTGATGAAGACGCCGTTCGCGGAGAGATCCGCCGTTTCTTCGCCCTCGTCCGTCAGGCGGGAGACGCCGATGCCGCTTTCGAGGGTGAGCCGCCATTTTCCGTTTTCCCACCCGTAGAGCATTGTCTGCGCCTCGTCGATGCCGCCGTCGACGAAGACAAGCGGATGCGCCTCGGGAAGCTCTCCCGCGGCATCGGGGAGGACTTCGAGAAGGAGCGCGTCCATGCGGGTGAAGTGCCCCGCGACGCGCGCGGGATACCGCTTGTCCGATCCGGGCGTCGCGACTTCGATGGAGCGGATGAAGACGTCGTGGAGGACGGGATCGTGCAGAACGACATGGCGCCCGTCCCACCAGTATCCGCCGAGAAGGGTGGGGCGCTCGCCCCGGATGTCTTCCGCGAACGTGCCGACCTCGGGGAGTTCGCCCTCGTGCGACTGCGCCCGCAGGAAGACGCGGACGCAGTGGTCGCGGAAGCGCCCGGCGACGTCGGCGAAGAGGAGGGCGTCCCCGTCCCCGTCTTCGTCGGCAAAGAGGGCTGCTTCCGCATTCGCGGCGGCGTCCGCGTCGAAGGCTTCCTGCGCGGCGGCGCGATCGGAAAAGACGAGGATGCCGTCGTTGCCCTTGAGTTCCTCCGGGTCGCCGAGGCCGTTTTCGCGCAGGTGGCGGGCGAAGCGGGTGAAGAAGTCGCCGGCGTCGTCGACAAGCCCGTCCACGGGGAAATGGTACCCGTCGCCGCCTTCGGCGAGGAAGTTGATGGTGGCGAAGGTGTATTCGCCGTCCGGGTCCACCGGCAGGCCGTCCCCGTCCAGAACGCCGGCGACGGCGAGGCTGTCTTCACCGTCCTCCCAGGCGTAGGCGGTGACGCCGTAGAACTGGGGGAAGGCGTTGGTGCGGGTCTGCGGAAGGGGGCGGAAAAGGTCGAGCACCTCCCTGCCCGTGAGGCGGAAGGTTTGCAGGTTGTTCTGGAAGGGCGTCATGTCGTAGATGTCGCCGACCGTCACCCATCCCGGCTTGAGGCCGCTGCGGATGCCGCCGGCGTTGAACAGGGCGAAGTCCGCGCCGGTGATTTCCGTCATGACGCGGCAGATGAAACGGCCGAGGGGCGTGGAGATTTCGGAAATGCCGGCGTCGGAGAGATCGACCTCGCCGCCGAGTTCGAACACCCGGTCGCCCATGCCGAGGCTGTCCGCTATCGCGCGGGTTCCGGCAAGGACTGCCTGCGACGCCGGATACGCCGAGAACGCCTCATACGGAAGAACAGCCAGCGCCGGTTCTCCTCCTTTCGGAATCGTGATTTCCGCGACGTGGGTCATGTACCGGCTTGCGAGGGCATACCATGCGTCGCCGATGCGCTGCGGTTCAACAAGATTGTGCGAATGCGCGTCGATGACGATGTCCACGTTCGGCACGAGCGCGGCGTCGCGGCCGGTGATCTGGCCGTCCGCGTAGTCCGGGGTGTCGTCCCCTCCAAGGTGGGAGAGGAGAATGACGACGTCTTCGGGAGCGTCATACGGGGCGGCCGCGTCCGCGACGGCCGCGAGCACCCGCGCCTTCGTCGCGGCGTGATCCGCCTTTCCGTCCGCATCCGTCACCAGGCCGAAGTCGTAGTTCCGCACGCCCTGGCGGTTCGTCATGCTCGCGACGTAGGGCGTCGTCGCGCCCGTGACGAGGACGCGCAGGCCAGGCTCTTCGTGCAGCAGGACAGGCTCCCGGCTTGCTCCCGGAAGCGCTCCCCCGCGGAAGAGGACATTCGCCGACACCGCCTTCGCCCCCGTCATGGGGAGAAGAACATCCGAGTAATACCTCTCGTTCCTTTCCGACTGGTTGTAGTCAAAGGCATGGTTCCCCGGCGTCACGACGCTGTAGCCCGCCGTCTTCATCAGGTTCGCGACGCTTTTCCCCGAGTCGGACTGCGCGACGGCGTTGCCGCTGAACGCGTCGCCGGCGTCGACGAGGTACACGGTCCAGCCCTCCTTTTCGAGCGCGTCGGCGTACCCTCTGAGGGAGGCGTATCCGATGCGTTTCGCGGCGGGGTCGCCGTATATGTTGCCGTGAACATCATTCGTCGCCAGAATTTTTACGCCTTTTTCTTCGCCCGCGTGCGCGGTGCAAAGTCCCCCCGCCGCTCCCAGGGAGAGAAGGAGAAGGAGTGCGGCGCGCGCGGTTCTGCGCATGGTCGGCCCTTTCATGATGGGAGAAATTCCGGTGAAGGTGGATTATAGGAGGGAGGGGGGGACAATGCAAGGGGTTTGCCACTTCTTTCGGAAAAGAGGCGCGCGGGGGGAAAAGCGGGAGGAAACCGGGTGTACTCCCTTGCAAACAAAACCATTTCTGATACCTTTCATTTTGACGCCTTGCCGCCGTCTCCTTGGGGGGAGACGCGCCGGCGAATCTCTTTGCGACAGTTTTTCGGAGACTACACGAATGCACGGTTTTTTCGCACGGATCGTCCGCCCCGTTCTGGCTGTTCTCCTGACCGCCGCGGCCGCCGCGCAGGCCGGAGAACTCATACGCCCCGTGCCCGACAACGCGCAAATCACCCGCTTCACCCGCTTCAACATACGCTACTCCGTCCGCGACATCGTCGCCGACGGCGTCACCAGGGTCGACTTCTTCATCACCGACGACATGGGCGGCACCTGGAGGCGCTACGGCGAGGACAGCGACCGCGTCTCCCCCATGACCGTCGAAGTCCCCGGCGAGGGCGCGTACGGCTTCGTCGTCGTCGTCACCGACAGGAACGGCAACCGCGAACGCGAACCCGGCCCCCGCACCCGCCCCGAAAGCGTCATCGTCGTCGACCGCACCCCCCCGACGGCGAAATGGCTTGCCCCGAGGCAGGACATCCTCGGCCGCGACCAGACCATCGAAATGCAGTGGGAAAGCGCCGACGACCACCTCGCCGACGCGCCTGTCAAAATCCAGTACGCCGCCAACGCGAGCGGCAACCACGACCGGAACGCGAACTGGCAGGACATGGCCTCCGGACTCCCCGCCTCCGGCTCCCACAGCTGGACGCCCCCGGACTCCCAGCGCTACAACTTCCGCCTCGTCGTCGAGGACCGCGCCGGCAACATGGCCGTCGCCTACGCCGCCGCGACCGTCGAAATCGACAACACCCCCCCCGTCGTCCGCGGCGTCCAGCCCCTCCGCAGCAACAGGCTGGAAAACGAAATAGCCGTCGACGCCATGGACACCGACGGCGGCAGCGGCGTGAAGGAATTCTCCCTCTACTACTCCGAGGACGGCTCCGCCACCTGGACCCTTCTCAAGGAAATCTCCGTCGGCGGCGACTCCGTCCCCGTCAAGCGGACGCCCGGCGGCACGCTCACGTTCCGGGCGACCCGATCCGGCGAATACCCCCTCTGGCCCGTCGTCTTCGACAACGCCGGCAACGCCTCCGCCCTCCCCTCCGTCGCCGTCTCCGGCCCCTACGTCCTCACCATCGACGCGGAGCCGCCGGTCGTGACCCTGTCAAGCTCCTTCCTCCAGGGCCGCCTCGCCGTTCTCGCGAACGAGGAGCGGAGCGTGGAGTGGACAAGCTACGACCCCCACCTGTCCCCGAACTCCGGCATCATCTCCCTCTCCCTCGACAACGGGCGGAACTGGCAGGAAATCCGGAGTTCCCTCGCGACAAGCGGCTCCGAGCGCATCAGCTTCCCCTTCGGCTCCGAGTCCGAAGAGGCGCGCCTCCGCGTCACCGTCGCGGACGAGTACGGCAACATCGGCGAAAGCGTCTCCGAAGCGTTCAAGCTCTCCGGAGCGGAAACAACCATCGACAGCGTCACGCCGCGCGGCTTCGACGGCGCGGCTCCCGCCGACTTCGGCGCGGGCGCGCTGCCGGGCGATCCGGCGCTGCCGGCCGCGGCCGCGTCGTGGTTCGGCGCGGCCGGCGCGCCCTCGTTCACCCCGGACGGCAGCGCCGCGGGCGCGCTGCCCGGCGGCTCCTTCACCGGCTTCGACCCCGCCGGCGACATTTACGGCGGCGCGGCCGATCTCTTCGGCGGCGGAGCGGATCTCTACGAGCCGCGCACCAACCTGAACGAATCCACGGCCTCCACCCTGCCGCAGGCCATGCTGAACGCCGCGCAGGGCGGAGGAGCCGCGCAGGGATTGGGAGCGGACGGCGCGCAGGCGTTCCCCGCCGCGCCCCAGGCCGCACCCGCGCTCCCGCCCGCGCCCGGCGGCATCGCAGGCTGGACGTCCAGCGCCGTGACGCCGCCGCCCGCGCCCGCCTTCCCCGCCGCGCAGACCGGACTCGACGGCTGGATAGGATCGGCCGCGCCCGCGACGCAGTCCCCGCTCGCGCCGCCCGCCGTGTCCGCTTCCCCGCTCGCGCCGCCCGTCGCGCAGCCCTCCACGCCGGCGGATCTCTTCGGCGGAGCCGCCCTTGCGCCGCCGCCCGCGCCGGACAGCTCCCTCGCGCCGTCGCTGCCCCCGTTCCCCCAGGACTCCGGCGCGCTGTCGCTTGACAATATGTTCGGCCCCTCCGGCACGGCGGGCAGCCTGACGCCGCCGCCCGCGGGCGCCTCCCCCCTCGCGCCGCCGCCGGCTTCGGGGTCTCTCGCGCCGCCGGCGCCTTCCATGACAACGCCCCTGGCGGCTGCCGCGCCGTCCCTTCCCGCCCTGCCGGAAGGCGGAACAGGCGCCTTCAGCCCGCCCGCGCTCACGCCCTCCGCGCGCCCCGCAAACCCGAGGCTGGAGTCGAACCGCCTTGTCGACGCCTCGAAGGACTTCCGCCTCCAGGGACGCCCGGATCTCGCCCTCGACTCCGCGCGCAGGGCCGCGGACGCGGACGGCGGCAACCCCGCCGCCCTGATGGAACTCGCGCAGGTCTACGCGCGCATCGATCCGCCCGACTTCGTCGCGGCCGCGAACCTCGCGAAGGAAGCCACCTCCCTCCAGACAGACTGGGAAGCCTGGTGGAACTGCGCCGAAGTCTTCTACCTCTGGGCGCACGCGAGCAACACCGAAATCCAGACCCTGATCCGCGCCGGCCAGACCCCGCCCGTCAGCCTCGTCGACGAGCGGAACTCCACGCTGAACAACGCCGTCATCGCCATCAACAACGCCGGCAGCATCGTCTCCGGCGCGGCAGACCCGGCGGCGCCGAAGAAGGTGGCTGTCACGCAGGGCATGATAACCTACCTCCGCGCGCTGACGATCCCGCAGCCCGTGAACACCGGCGACGACGAATACCGCCGCCGGATGGCGGAGTACAAGGCCACGGTCACGCCGCTCCTGACCGAGGCGCTTCCGTTCTTCCAGAACGCGCTCGGAATGGGCGGCGCGCCGGAGTACACGGAGACGTTCCAGCTCGGCATCATCAACTTCCGCCTCGCCGGCCTGGAGCGGGACACGGGGAACGCGGCGCAGGCCGGGCGGTACTACCAGGAGGCGGCGCGCTATCTGGATCAGGCGACGACCGCCGGCGACGCGCCCGTGGGCGGCCCCCGCGAAGCGTACTACATGCTCGCCCTCTCGCACGAGCAGGTCGCCGAGCTTCCCGGCGCCGACCGCGCCCGCAGCCTGGAGCTTGCGCTCCGCTACTGGCGCCAGACCGCCGACTTCTACGAGCCGGACAGCCCGTACGGCGTGTACGCGCGGCAGCGCATCGACGCGATTTCCCGCGACATGGGGATAGAATAGATCCGTGCGCATAGCCCATATCTCCGACATCCACGTGGCGCGGCCGCCCGCTTCGGGCGAGTGGAATCCGAAGCGGCTTCTGGGCTACCTCAACTACCTGCTGTTCCGCGGCAGAGCCTACACGGAGGACGCCGCGCGCGCCGCGCTGTCCGCCCTGCTGGAATCGCCGCCCGACCTCGCCGTCCTCACCGGGGACATCACCCAGCACGGCCTCGACGCCGAGTTCGCCGGCGCGCGGGAACTTCTTGCGCCCCTCGTCCGCGCGGGCATTCCCGTCATCGCCGTTCCGGGCAACCACGACGTCTACGGGCGCGGGGAGCGTCCGGCGCTGCGCGCTTTTCTCCGTGATCTCGCGGGGGGGGCGGACGTGGGGGGGGGCGGCATCATCCGCTGCGGCGGGGCGGCGGATCCTGTGGAGATTCTTCCGCTGTTCCAGTGCATTCCGACGCCGCCGCTCTGCTCGTACGGGCGGCAGGATCCGGACGAGCTGGCGCGCGCGGGAGCGGCATGGCGCGGAGCGCCCGCCGCAGGAGTGAAGCGCGTGGTCATCGGGCATTATCCCGTGATCGATCCGCACGGGGGACGGCTGCTGCGGTACAGGGGGCTTCGGGGGGCGGAGACGCTGCTGGAGTTTTGCGCGGCGCATTCCGTTTCCGCGTATTTCTGCGGGCACGATCACAGGCGTTTCACCGCGCCGATGCCGGGCGGGTGCGTGCAGTACGCCGCGCCCGCGCTGTCCTCCGCGCGGGGCAAAGGCTGTGCGCGCGCGGACGTCGTGCGCCTGTGACGGCGCGCGGGATCATGCGCCCAGAATCGCAAGAATCTCCGACGCCATCTCGCCTATCGGCACCAGCTTCTCCGCGCCGCCGCGCTCATGCGCCTCCCGGGGCATGCCGAACACGATGCTCGTCGCCTCGTCCTGCGCCAGACAGCGCGCCCCGGCGTCCCGCATCGCCTTCAGCCCCCGCGCCCCGTCGTCCCCCATGCCTGTGAGGACAACCCCCACCGCCTTCGCCCCCACAGCCTCCGCCGCGGACAGCATGGCCCCGTCCACGGACGGCACAAAGTCGAACCCGCCCTTCCCCTCCGTGATCGCCACGGAGAATCCGCTCCTGCTGTCCCTGCGGACGGCAAGCTGCATGCCTCCGGGCGCGACAAGCACGCGCCCGTTGATGATCGTGTCGCCGTCCACAGCCTCCTTCACCTTCATCGCCGTCTCGGAATCGAGGCGGTTGGCGAACAGCCTGGTGAACCCCGCCGGCATGTGCTGCACCACCACCACCCCCGGCGTCCTCTCGGGGAAGCGCGTCACAATCGCGCGCACAGCCTCCGTTCCGCCCGTCGACGCGCCGATCACGATCACGCGGCTGGACGGCTCGGCGTGGTTGACGACAACCTCCTTCTTCATTTCCGCCGTTTCGCGGGCGGTCATTTTCTCCGCCGCGCCCGTGTCCGGCTTGAAGCGGAGCAGCTTCGCCTCCGCGGCTATCTTTATTTTCAGGCGGAGCTCGCTCATCAGGAGTTCCATCCCCCGCGCGAGATCGCTCTTCGGCTTTGCGACAAAGTCCACCGCGCCCAGCGCCAGGGCGTCCAGCGTGAGCTGCCGCCCCTTTTCCGTGAGCGCGCTCACCATCACCACGGGCAGCGGATACTGCGGCATGAGCCTGCGGAGAAATTCCAGCCCGTTCATCCGCGGCATCTCGACGTCGAGCGTCATCACGTCCGGCCGGAGCGCGGGGATTTTCTCCCCCGCCTCGAACGGATCGCCCGCCGTCCCCACAACCTCTATTTCCGGATCCCGCGACAGCCCCACGGACAGAATGTCCCGTATGAGGGCGGAATCGTCCACCACCAGAACGCGAATTTTGTCGCCCATTCCCATCGTCCTCTACAGCGCCGAAGCGCCAGGTTCTGTCTGAGTTATGTTTTGCCTGTACAATCGGTATTGCCAAGGATTTTGCATACGGATTTCGCAGGCAAGGCTGTAGCCTTGACAAGAAAAGGATTTTGCATACGGATTTCGCAGGCAAGGCTGTAGCCTTGACAAGAAATACGTGTGCAAAAGCCGACGGCAAGACCGGTTGTACGGGCAAATAAATAATTCAGACAGAACCTAGAGCGTTGTAATCGTCATGTCCTTATTGTGGCTCCATCACATCGAAAACCGGATGCGCTTTTTTTCCTCAAGAGAGTATTGACAGGCATGTAATCGAATTGCGGAATTTCCGCGACTCGACTATACTGCACGGGGTGCTCCGTCTCCAGCGCGGGCGACGTCCGTCAGGGTGTTGTCCATCGTGGAAGAAGGCAAGGCAGAAGGTTGCCATTATGAATAAAACCGTGTTGATTGTTGACGACAACAGGGATGTGTACGACAGCCTGGCGCTCATCCTCGGATATTATCAATACACGTCCCGCTGGGCCGAGGCTGGAGCACGGGCCGTCTCGATCACAGGATCCGAAAAAATCGACGCCGTTCTTCTCGATCTGTCTCTCCGCAACGAGAGCGGACTGGATGTTCTTGTCAGGCTGCTGGAAGTCGATCCCACTCTCCCCGTAATCATGATTACCGCGTTCGGGACATTTGAGGC
>QMCE01001271.1_pt1 | contig 16899 bp, 14 predicted proteins | sample 1821851 | NCBI WGS metagenome assembly QMCE01 (sample SAMN09453174, study PRJNA476694) | Termite gut metagenome, whole genome shotgun sequencing project. | isolation source: worker | host: Odontotermes sp. | place: South Africa:Pretoria | collected 2016-01-28
GAGCAAGGGGTATTTTATCCGGGCAACTCAGCCAATACAAAGCCGGGCGGATATACTTATGATATTATCCACCCTCAAACGGGTTTAGTTTGTGCCAAGCCTGATTATGGTTATAGATGGACACAGGCAACTTTTACCGTAGCCAACGAAAAAGGAGATGTGATGTGGGGCGAAACGGAAAAAACGATTCCCAAAATAAAAAAGAGGCTTGATACAGTAACGCAAAAGCTCAAAAGTTACTATTATGAAGATAACAGAGGGACAACTGCGGAATTAAAAAACTTATTTGACGGGAATAAAGTGTTTGATAATCCAAAGTCTATTAATTTTATTAAACATATCCTCAAATTCGCTACTACTGCAAATTCTAATGATATTATTCTTGACTTTTTTGCAGGTAGCGGTACAACAGGACACGCTATAATGCAACTCAACGCCGAAGACGGTGGCAATCGCAAATTTATCCTCTGCCAAATAGACGAGCAAATACACGAAAGCAAGCCTGCCTACCAATTTTGTATAGAAAACAATCTACCGCCGGTTATTTCATCCATTACAGTCGAAAGATTGAAACGAGCAGGCGAGAAAATAAAACAAGATATAAAAGCCGAAAACAGCAAAAACGGCGAAATGTTTGCCGAATACAATAAAGAAATTCCAGATATTGGCTTCAAAGTTTTCGATTTAACAGACGCTCCAAAATTGGAGTTAGAAGAAAGCGGACAAATTGTTATGCAAAATACCGAAAACGACGCATTCTCTCGTATCTATAATATGATTTTTTCAATTGGAATAGATAATCCAACAGCAACACCTGAATGTGTTTTGGAAGACTGTTTGTATAAAATTGACAACAATTATTACATAACCAACGCTGAAGAATTAGACAAAGCGGAAAACAAACATTTCCTTACCGATGCAATCAAAAACGGCAAAGTTTACATTGATGGCTGGACGGCAAGTATAAATACAACTTTGCAGAATTATAAAGAGGATGTAAAGATTGTATTTTAGGGAGATATATAAGGAATTGGGAAAATATTTCCTACGAACATAAGAAGTTTTGGGAAAACCTATCCAAATCCCCTCGATCATGACGATATGGTATGCGTGGTCAAGGAGATGTATCGGACAAAAGTCCGCATTCTAACAAGACTGACCCTGCCGACAAAGTACGCAACTTTGAGAGCAAAGCCGCCTGACTATACCCACCCCCACCTTGTCAAATAATCCCATTTTGCGTATAGTGGAAACATGATAGGTTTTTTGATCAAAAAGACGTTTTTCGATTTATGGGATAATCTTTTCAGAATCGTGTTCATCAATGTGGGACTTCTCGCGCTTGCCACAATTCCCGTTTTTCTTCCGTCACTCATACCTGTACCGGTGCTTAAGATAGTGGTTTTGGGCGTGGGTATTATGTTGTGCTTCGTGTACCTCGCGGCGGCGGCACTTTGTATCAGGCGTGTGTCTGATTACAGCTATTTCGGGTTTCGTGACTTTTTTGCGGCGTTTAAAGATTTCAAGAAAACGTGGCTTTCGGGACTGGTGGCGGGCGGGTTCGCTATTCTTGTGGGGATAGTTGTCGGGTACGTATTTCCCTTCTATTTTTCGGCTGGGTCTCTTATCAGTTTTGGGTTGGGTATTCTTCTCTTCTGGTTTTTTGCGGCCGCTCTGGTCGCTTTCCAGTTTTTTTTCAGCTTCCGTATCCGTATGGACAACCCTGTACGTATCAGTGTTAAAAAGTGCTTTATTATTTTCTTTGATAATCTGGGTTTTTCCATATTCGCCTTCTTACATAACATCATTATCCTTGCTCTGTCCGTTCTGACCGCGTTTATAGCTCCCGGTCCGGCAGGTGTAATTCTGTTTATGGATGAAGCTTTGCGTCTGCGTATGCTCAAATATGACTGGCTTGAAGCCCATCCTGAAGTTCTTCAAAGCGGAAAACGACCGAAGATTCCCTGGGATGAACTGCTCATAGATGAGCGGGAGAATACCGGTACGCGGAGCTTTAAAAGTTTTATATTTCCGTGGAAGGATTAACACGCCCTGGTTATGCTCTGGACTTTTTGGTGAAATTTCTATATAGTGAGGATCGAACCAAATAGATGGTTTATACATAAGGAGGGTTTTTAATGAAAAAAATGAAAGTTGCGGCGGCGGTTATGTGTATGTTTGCCGCTCTGTTTGTCGGTTGCAAGACGCAGGATTCCAACACGATCACCATAGGCGGCATTTTCCCGCTTTCAGGTTCTGTGGCGGTGTATGGCATAGAGTGTAAAAATGGTATTGAACTTGCTATTGAAGAAATTAACGCTCAGGGCGGTGTGAACGGTAAAAGACTTGTCCTTATTTCAGAGGACGACGAGGGTAATCCCGAAAAGTCTGTCAACGCCTATAAAAAGCTTACTACAAGCGATAAAGTTTCTATTATTATAGGATCGCTTACATCAGGTTGTACACAGGCGATGACTTCGCTCGCTCAGTCCCAGAAGGTACTGCTTATCGCGCCTGCCGCCACTATGGAGTCCATCACGGACGCGGGTGACTATATTTTCCGCACTTGCTTCATCGATCCCTTTCAAGGTACTGTAGGCGGCATCTTCGCGGCGGATAATCTGGGTGCGACGCGGGCGGCAATTCTGTACGATTATGGTAACGATTACTCGGTCGGTTTGCGGGACAATTTCGTCACCGCGTTTGAGCGGCACGGCGGTCAGATAGTGGCGGATGAATCCTACAACACCGGCGATGTTGACTTCAACGCGCAGATCACCAAGATAAAGAGCGCCAATCCCGACATCGTGTACCTGCCTGATTATTACGCCACCGTGTCGCTTGTGGCAAAACAGCTCCGCGCCCAGGGCATCAACACGCCCTTAGTCGGCGCGGACGGCTGGGACGGGCTCACGGAAAACGCGGGTGATGAGGTTTTGAACGGCTATTATTCTAACCACTACGCGGCGGATTCCACGGACACCAAGGTGGTAAACTTTGTCAACGCCTATCAGGCGAAATACAATTCCGTACCTGTTTCTTTTGCTGCGCTCGGTTACGATTCCATGTATCTCATTCGGGACGCTATTATGAGAGCGGAAAGCTCTGACTCGACGGTGGTGCGAGATGCGCTCTCTCAAACAAATGGCAGCTACGTTACCGGCAACCTCACGTTTGATGACAAACGTAATCCGGTAAAGTCCGCCGTGATTGTTGAGATGGTGAAGGGTGCGGACGGCGGTCTGTCCACGGTGTACAAAGCCACAGTCAATCCGTAATCGTGTCCTCCGCGTTTCTGCAACAGATCATCAACGGAGTCTCGCTCGGCAGTATTTACGCGCTCATCGCCCTGGGTTATACAATGGTGTACGGCATTGTGTTGCTCATTAACTTTGCCCATGGGGATATTTTGATGGTGGGCGCGTACGCTGGCTTTTTTGTACTCACACTGTTTACGCCAGCCGGTGGAGAGGTCAGTGCAGCGGCGCTTGTGGCAGCTTTCCTTTTTGCCATGACGCTCTGCGCTCTGCTTGGCGTGTTCATCGAGCGGTTCGCTTATCGGCCGCTTCGATCCGCGCCGCGCCTCAACTCGCTTATCACCGCTATAGGGATGTCTCTTATTCTGCAGAATGGGGCGCGGGTGCTGCCTTTCATAGGTCCGAACCCCCGGCAGTTTCCTCGTCCGCCTATTGCCAACATAGATATAGGACCTGTGTCCGTGTCTAACATACAGCTTATCGTCATCGCCGTGTCCGCCCTGCTTATGCTCGCCCTCACCTATGTTGTCAACTACACGCGCCGAGGCAAGGCGATGCGGGCGGTTTCTTTTGACATAAACGCAGCGAGCCTTATGGGCGTACCGGTGGACGGCACAGTATCCTTCACCTTCGCGCTTGGTTCCATACTGGCGGCGGCGGGCGGCATACTCTACGCCTGCTCCTATCCGCAGATTTCGCCGACTATGGGCGCGATGCCCGGGCTCAAGGCGTTTGTCGCGGCAGTACTGGGCGGCATAGGCTCCATTCCGGGCGCCATGCTCGGCGGGCTTTTGCTGGGTGTAGCGGAAACCTTTGCAAAGAGCATTATTTCTCAATACGCGGACGCCATAACCTTCTCTGTTCTTATTATCATACTGCTTGTGAAACCCACTGGTCTTCTGGGGCAGAAAACGAGGGTAAAAGTATGACGGCGCGGATGAGAAATTTCGTTATTCCAGGGATTTTCGCGCTTGCGCTGGTTTGCATCCCCTCGTTGCTCATACAACTTGGCGTTATAAACGCTTATATCGCGCAAATCATCACCGTCGCTGGCGTAAACGCCTTGCTCGCGGTTAGCGTCAACACCATAACAGGCATAACCGGGCAGCTTTCGCTTGGACAGGCGGGTTTTATGGCAATAGGCGCGTACGCCGCCATTTTCCTCACTGTTGACATGGGCATGCCTATGGCGCTGTCCATTATTATCGCTGGCTGTATCGCGGCGTTTTTTGGATTCCTTATCGGGTTTCCTACCTTGAAGCTCTCCGGCGACTACCTCGCCATAGCCACACTCGGCTTTGGCGAGATTATCCGCGTGATTTTGATAAACGTTAAAGCCGTATCGGGCGGCGCGAACGGGCGTACCTTTACGACCATACTCGCCGCAAGTCCGGCAATTTCCTTTCTCACCGTAACCGCAACCCTCGTCCTTGTCGTCGTACTGTTGCAAAATTTCCTGCGCTCAACCTATGGGCGGGCGATCCTCGCGGTGCGTGAAGACGAAATCGCCGCAAATTCTAACGGTATAGGCGTGTTTCGTTATAAGATGACAGGTTTTGTCATCGCGTCTTTTATAGCAGGCATTGGCGGCGGGTTGTACGCTGGCGTCGTGGGCTTTGTCAAGCCGGATATCGCCTCGTTCAACAAAAGCATAGAATGCCTCATCTTCGTGGTTCTTGGTGGTATGGGGTCTATGACTGGCTCCATTCTTTCTTCATATATCCTTACTTATTTGCAGGAAGCTCTCCGATTTCTGCGCGATTACCGTCTTATCATCTATCCGCTTATACTCATAGCTGTTATGCACTACCGTCCCCAAGGGCTTTTGGGCATGAAAGAGCTTTCCTTCGTCCGTTTGTGCCAAAGAGGGCTTGAATTTTTTAGAAACAAGGGGAAGCGTTTTTCTACAATGAAAAAGGACAACGGGAGCAGATATGAAGATGTATGACGAGCAAATAAGGGAAAAAGATACGCATGAAGCTTATTTAAAAAATCGTAAAAATGTAAAAACTATTTTAGATGTAAAAGATTTGTCCATCATGTTTGGTGGATTGCAGGCAGTGAGCGAATTTTCGTGCGTTCTTGGGGAAGGGGAGCTTGTCGGGCTTATAGGACCTAACGGGGCGGGCAAGACCACCGTGTTCAATATGCTTTCTGGCGTGTACAAGCCCACTGGTGGGACTATCGCCTATACTGCCCGCGACGGACGGGTGTTTGAAACGGCAGGCAAAAATCCTGCGGCGCTTAATCGCATAGGCATAGCCCGCACCTTCCAAAATATACGACTTTTCGGCAATCTCTCAGCTCAGGATAATGTACGGATCGCTTTGCATGCGCGGCGGAACGAGACGCCTCTTGACGCGGTGTTCCGCACGAATCGCTTTTATAAAGACGAAGACAGCATGACCGAGCGAGCGGACGGGCTGCTTGAACTATTCCGCATCCTTCACAAGAAGCACGAGCTGGCGCGCAATCTGCCCTATGGGGAACAGCGAAAACTGGAAATTGCCCGCGCGCTCGCAGCAGTTCCTAGCCTGCTTCTTCTGGACGAACCCGCCGCGGGCATGAATCCGCAGGAGACGCGGGAGCTTATGGATTTGGTTTCGTTTATACGGCGGGAATTCCGTCTTACTATTTTGTTGATTGAACACGATATGAACATGGTTATGGGCATTTGCGAAAGGCTCATCGTGCTTGATTACGGGCGCGTTATTGCGAAAGGCGCGCCAGCGGACATACGGAGAAATCCAGCGGTGATCAAGGCGTATCTGGGATCGGAGGCGGCGGAAAGCTATGTTGACGGTTGAAAATTTAGCGGTGCGATATGGAGCGATACGGGCGGTGCAGCATGTCTCGTTCCATGTGGGCAAGGGCGAGATCATCACGCTCATAGGCTCAAACGGCGCAGGCAAGACCAGCACCCTCCACGCAATATCCAACATCATACGAAAAAGCGGCGGCAAAGTCACCTTTGACGGGATCGACATCACGCGCCTTTCGCCTGACCGTATCGTGAAAGCCGGACTGGTACAGGTTCCCGAAGGTCGCCGCGTCTTCGCCAATCTTTCAGTGAAAGACAACCTTGATATAGGCGCGTACACCCGCCGCGACCGCGCTGGTGTGGAACGCGACCGCGAGACCGTATACGCGCTCTTCCCTCGATTAAAGGAACGCCTGCGCCAGAACGCCGGTACCCTTTCAGGCGGCGAACAGCAGATGCTCGCCATGGGCAGGGCGCTTATGTCCGCGCCGCGCCTGCTCCTCCTTGACGAGCCTTCTATGGGGCTTTCCCCTATCTTGGTTGACGAAATATTCGCGGTCATAAAGCGCATCAACGAGAACGGCGCGACCGTTCTGCTTGTGGAGCAAAACGCCTTCAAGGCGCTGGGCGTAGCGTCCCGCGCCTACATACTCGAAACCGGCGTGGTAGTCAAAGACGGCGCCGCCGAGAATCTTCGCAATGACGGTGCGGTAAAAGCCGCCTATCTGGGCGGATAATGTTACATTTTTGGAAAATATGAAGCAGATAAACTGGAAACCAAACGCCGCTCTTTTCCTTGGCGCCCAGTGCCTGACCTTGTTTGGGTCGGCGCTGGTGCAGTTCGCCATAACGTGGTACGTTACCTTGGAAACAGGCTCGGGGGCTATGCTGACCGCTTTTGTGGTGATAAACGCACTCCCCATGTTTTTTATCAGTCCCTTTGCGGGCGTATGGGCGGATCGTTTTAACAAAAAATACCTTATAAACATAGCCGATGCGCTTATTGCTGTGACAACATTGTTTGTCGCGCTGTGTTTTATGTTCGGGTATAAGGAAATATGGCTTTTGTGGCTGTGCGCTGGCATTAGGGCGTTGGGGCAAGGCGTACAGATGCCAGCGGTGAATTCATTTATTCCCCTTATTGTCCCTGAAGAACACTACGCCCGGGTCAATGGTATAAACACAACCATTCAATCCTTGAGCAATCTCGTCGCGCCTATGTTGGCGGGGCTTGTGCTAGGGCTTTTATCAATAAGCGCCGTTTTCTTTATTGACATTATAACTGCGATCATCGGAATATCAGTAGTATTTTTTCTGGTGAAAGCGCCCGTTCAGGAACATACTGCTGCGGACAGCGCAGCGCGGTATTTCCATGATATTAAAGAAGGATTGCTATATATACGCGCGCAGAAATGGCTTATCGCCCTTATTGTTATATCAACTCTATTTTTTCTCTTTGTAGCTCCTCTGGCATTTCTTACTAATCTCAAAGTAACGCGTGATTACGGCAACGATGTGTGGCGGCTCACCGCCCATGAACTTGTGTTCTCTGTCGGGATGTTCTTGGGCGGAGTGCTTATAAGCGTGTGGGGCGGATTTAAAAACCGTTCGTATTCTATGGGTTTGGGTAATCTGCTGATTGGCGCAGGCACAATCGCCATCGGGCTGGCGCCCCATTTTTGGGCGTATATTGTATTTATGGGCTTTGTGGGACTGGTCTTTCCTATATACAGCGTGGTGGAGATGTCGTTGGTGCAGGAAAAAGTCGACGCCGCGTATATGGGACGGGTTTTTTCGGTGTTTGGAATGCTGGGAAGTGTTTTTTCTCCTTTGGGTATGCTTGTTTTTGGACCTTTATCTGATATAATAAACCTAAATATGGTACTGATTGTAAGCGGCGTCGTAGTAGCCGCGCTCGGCTTTCCGTTTTTTCTGTTCGTCCTTTTGCGAGAGGCGGGCGACTCCCGGACAAGCAAGATGTCAGCAGAATAATAAATATGAATAATAGATATTTTGACAGGGATATGGTATAATACGATTTATAACGCACTATGCAGGGATTACAAAAAAATCAAGAGCGGGCTGATCGACTTTCCCTAAAAAAATCACTTTAAAGAAGGAGAATGTATGGCAGTTAGTTTAAGCGGAAGGCATTTTTTAAAATTATTGGATTTTACTCTAGCGGAGATACGGTATTTGCTGGATATGGCAAAGGAATTCAAGCGGCTCAAGCTTTCAGGCGTCCCCCACCGCCATCTTGAAGGTAAACAGATCGTTCTGCTTTTTGAGAAGACATCCACCCGTACACGATGCGCTTTTGAGGTAGCAGCGCGGGATTTGGGTATGGGACTTACCTGCCTTGACGCAGGAGCGAGCCAAATGGGAAAGAAGGAATCCATAGAGGACACGGCGCGGGTGCTGGGTCGTATGTACGACGGTATAGAGTACCGGGGATTCGCCCAGTCGGTCGTTGAGGAAATAGCCGCGTCCGCCTGTGTGCCGGTGTGGAATGGGCTTACGGACGAATTCCACCCAACTCAGATGCTCGCGGACATTATGACAGTGGAAGAAAATTTCCCATTTGGCGTCAAAGGACTGAAATTGACGTTTATGGGCGACGCCCGCAACAATGTGGCGAACAGCTTGATGGTGGTCTGCGCCAAATTGGGAATGCATTTTACTGCCTGCGCCCCGACTGCCCTTATGCCTGCCGCCGATCTGGTGAAGACCTGCGAGGAACTGTGCCGCGAATCTGGCGGCAGCGTTACGCTCACGGACAATGTGGAGAACGCCTGCACTGGCGCTCATGTCCTGTACACAGACATCTGGGTGTCCATGGGCGAACCCGAGGAGCTGTGGACGGAGCGCATAAAGCTCCTTGAACCCTACCGCGTTACCACGCGAGTGATGAGTATGGCGCATCCTGACGCGATTTTCCTGCATTGTCTGCCGAGTTTTCACGACACAAACACCGTAATAGGCGCGGAGATAGCTCAAAAATTCGGTGTTACCGAAATGGAAGTCGCGGACGAGGTGTTTAGATCAAAGCGTTCAAAGGTCTTTGACGAAGCTGAAAACCGTATGCACACTATCAAAGCGATTATGTACGCCACCCTCAAATGAATTTGAAATAAGCACGCGGCATAGGCGGATTTCAATCCTGCGGATTAATCCGCCTTCGCCAAAAATGAACGGCCGTATTTGTCATTTTACATTGACAAAAATACTATTATTGTCTATTCTAAAGTAAGAGGCTTTATGAAAAAGATCATTCATCTTGACAATAGCAGTTTCTTCCGAAAAGTCGTAGCAAGATTTCTTGAATCAATGGATTTTGAAGTGGAAAGCTACGACAGCTGGGATTCGGCATATCTGGCAATACACGCGGGCAACGTAGATATGATTATCACCGGACTCACGCTTGTGGATGGGGAAGATGCGGAGCTTATTGAACGCATCCTGAACACTTTTTCCGGTCCGGTTATTGTTATCAGCGCGAGCGTGGATGATCAAGAAGTCGCCGACTCTCTCATTTATATGGGCGTTACCGGCGCGATAGCCAAGTCGAGCAACTGGAAACAATATCTTGCCCCCTATCTTACGCGCCTCTGCCGTGAGGGCGTACCACAGTAAAACGGCGTCCTATGGCGCGGAAATAATTTGTTATATATCATTGATGTTTTCAAATTCGCTATTTGAAAATAATCTTGTCAGTATATAAACCTGGTGTATCTGTACTGAGTATCATCCATTGTTCTGTACACCCTTCATCCTCTTTGCCACAAGAATATAGACATATTGCCTCAAACTCAACTCTACTGTTCTTTTCAAGTGTTAAATTGGACTTGCACTTAGCCGTAAATACATTTCTTTCAGCAGGCCCATTCATTACTATCATTCTATATCCCTCTTTTACTTGATCAAGAAGCAGAGCTAAAAACACTATTCTATCCCCAATAGCCGCCATTACATTCCTCCTTTCATTTGTTTTTTCCGATTTCGTAACGTTTGTATATCGAATAGATTCGTGATGTTTGACAAAGTATAATAGACTTCCCAAACGCCGCCTCGTATTGTAACACAAATGGGAACATCCAACCAAAAAATAAATCAAAAAAAACGCTTGACATTTTCACTTAATAGTGTTTAACTTAACAATGATAAGTAGATCAGAGGACACAATGGGAAAACCGGAAACGGCTCTTGCAGAGCGTATCAGGGACAAAACCCTTGAACTGCTTCTGGAAAAAGAACCAGAAGAAATATCCACCAGGATATAGCCAAAGCCTATGAGTAATGGCAACCAGTCTTTATTACTATTATCAGGACAAGAAAACCCTGTTTATGGCAGTAAAACTCCACTGTATCCAAAAATTTGTACTATCAAAGAAATTATTTTAACATTTGTACAATTTAGGAAAATTGTCATAACTTGACGCTTCATACTCCATGCACCATGCAGCACATTATAAAAAAGGAGATTAGGTTTCGATGGGTATTTCTACAAAAATATTAATTCCTACAATAGCTATCACGCTATTGGTAGCGACAGCAATACTGGTTTCCAATATCATACTTTTTTCAGGCTTTGTTGATACTTCAACAATCAGCATGGTTAATTCGGCAACGGAAGTTGCGCGTGACCGTCTCGATTCCCTCAAAATAAAGTCAAAGACTGCGTCGTTAAGCATCTCCAAAGATTTGGCAATTATTAATGCGATTATCGATGGTGAACGCGGTGCGCTGCTTGCCCGCGCCAGGTCTTTGCAGGAAGAGATCGGGGTTGAGTTCTGCTCTATTGCGGACCCTAAAGGTACGGTACTTATGCGGACTCACGCGCCGGAACAATACGGAGATTCCATCGCGTTGCAGGATAATATCCAATCCGCCATATACGGGGAAACGATGACGGCTGTTGAGGAAGGTTCCATCATCCGTATGTCTATCCGTTCGGGCGCGCCTGTTTTTGACAGTACAAATACGCTTATCGGCGTTGTGTCTGTCGGATTCCGTTTGGATACAAACAATTTTGTAGATTCATTAAAACGAATGATGGGCTGCGAGGTCAACATTTTGCTAGGCGATGAAAGGATCGCGTCGACCCTATTGCAGGAAGACGGTTTACGCGCGGTAGGTACCAGAGCGGACGCCCATATTGCCGAAAGGGTAATGGGCGGTAATTCCTTTTCGGGCCGGGTCGACATTCTGGGACACACTGCCGTTGCCATATACACCCCCATTTACGGTCCGAATAATCGCCCGCTTGGTATGCTGTTTATCGGGCAATATCTTGAGGAAGAAGCAAAGACTATCTGGGCATTTGTACAGAGCGGTCTGATTATCACATTCCTTCTTCTGCTTGTTTCCGTTTTAGTTCTCCTCGTTATTACAAGGCGTATTGTTATGCCGATCCGCGTTATGACCAACTCCGTGAGCGCTATGGCGGTTGGGGACACCGATATTGACATTAAGGTGAATACCCACGATGAAATGCGTATCCTTGCCAACGCGTTTAACAGCATGATCGGAGATACAAGGCGGCAGGTGCAGATTATTGAGCATATTGCCGCTGGTGATTTAATGGATCCGCCGAAAGTGCGGTCGGAAAAAGATATAATGAACCGCGCCCTGGAAAAACTGAACAGCACTATCCAGGCGCAGACCGCTGCGCTCAAAGTGGAACATGAACGCATTCAACTGATGCTGGACGCTAATCCTTTAGCAAGCCGCATGTGGGACAGAAACTATAATCTGATTGAATGCAATGAAGCGGCGGTTAAACTTTTCGATCTTAAAAGCAAGCAGGAATATATCGACCAGTATTTTGAACTTTCACCGGAGTACCAGCCTGATGGACAGAGAACACGCGACAAAATAAAGTCATTTGTAAATGAGGCATTTGAAAAAGGTACATGTACCTATGATTGGATGTACCGAATGCCGGACGGCACGCCAGTCCCGGCTGAGATTACCATGGTCCGCGTTCCCTACGGGAATGATTATGTTGTCGCGGCGTACTCGCGCGACTTGCGTGAACAGAAAAAAATGATGATGGAGATAGAACAACGGGATTATCTGCTCCAGGTTGTGAATCAAGCGGCGGATATCTTGTTCCGTTCCGAGCCGGATGATTTTGCGGTAACCCTACACAGATGTATGGGCATGATGGCAAAGGCGATTGACGCCGACCGTATGTACATTTTCAAGAATCATACTACAGACGGAAAGCTCTATTGCACGCAGATATACGAATGGTCGGAGAATGTTCCTTCATTTAAAAGCAGCGGCATAACGACCAATGTTTCCTACGATGAAAGAGTGCCCGACTTCAAAAGAGCGTACTTGAACGGCGAATGCGTAAACAAGCTGGTGCGTAATACATTTCCTGAATCGCAGGCCATACTTGGCGCGCAGGGGATACAGGCTATTTTGGCGGTGCCTATATCCGTACGGGGTGAATTCTGGGGTTTTGTTGGTTTTGACAACTGCCACAGCGAGCGTTTGTTCACAGAAAACCAAATGTCTGTCATGCGTTCCGGCAGTATGCTCATTGCCAACGCGTTTTTGCGGAACGAGTATACGCTGAATATTAAAGACACGTCCGAACAACTGGAAACAGCCCTTGCAGAGGCTGAAAAAGCCAACAGCGCAAAAAGCAGCTTCCTCGCCCACATGAGCCATGAAATGAGAACCCCCTTGAGCGCAGTTGTCGGACTTTCGGAACTTGCCCTTGACAACAATCTCAGTGAAGAAATAGAAGGTCAGCTCGAAAAAATTCATACCTCCGGCATGACACTTTTAAGTATTGTCAATGACATTCTTGATATTTCAAAGATTGAATCAGGCAAATTTGAGCTCTTCTCCACCCAGTATGACACACCGAGTCTTCTGAATGACATTATAACATTGAACGCCGTCCGTATCGGAGAGAAGCCAATCATCTTCAAACTGTATGTAGATGAAAACCTTCCAGGAAGTCTGTACGGCGATGATCTGCGGATCAAGCAGATTTTTAATAACATCCTTTCCAATGCTTTCAAATATACCAACGAAGGCACTGTCGAATGGCGGGTTGACTTTGAGATGGACAGCAGCAATATCTGGATCGTTTCGAGCATAAGGGATACCGGTATAGGTATCAAGCCCGAAAATGTGCAAAAGTTGTTCTCAGAATACGGACAGATTGACAAAAGAACTCACCGCAAAATCGAAGGAACCGGTTTGGGCTTGGCAATCACCAAACGCCTTGTGGAAATGATGGATGGAACCATTACTGTCAACAGTATATACGGACAAGGCACTACCGTTAATATTCGTATTCGGCAGATTTATGTGTCCGGTACGCCACCGATTGGCAAAACCGTAGCTGACAATATTATGAGCTCGCGTTACACGATTTCCAAACGCAAGAAAAACACCAAGCTGGTGCGTGTCGATCTGTCTTACGCAAGCGTGCTTGTTGTTGACGACATTATAACCAATCTTGACGTTGTCAAAGGCATGATGAAACCCTACGGCCTAAAAGTTGATTGTGCCATCAGCGGCTATCAGGCGATAGAGATGATCCGCATGGAAAATCCCTGCTACAGCGCGGTGTTTATGGATCTCATGATGCCCGGAATGGACGGTATCGAGGCAAAACGGATCATACGGGAAGACATCGGCACGGATTACGCCAAAAATATTCCGATTATCGCGCTGACCGCAAACGCCATAGTCGGGAACGAGGAAATGTTTTTATCCCAGGGCTTCCAGGATTTTATCTCCGGTGCTGCGCCGCTGGGTAAGGGACAAAAGTCTGGAAAAAGAATCCGCGGATGCCGATACGCTTTTAATGGATACGGAAGAACCGGATAATATCGGCGGCGGAGTTTCCTTAACGGAAAAGTTCCGCATCAACGGAGTGGACAATTCCCAGGTTGTGGAGCGTTTCGGCAGTCAGAATGTGTTTATTGATGTACTGCGCTCTTATGTAGTGAATACCCGTCCTCTGCTGGATACTCTGCGGGAATATTTGGCGGAGGGGAACTTTGAGGACTACACAATAGCTATCCACGGTATCAAAGGTTCAAGTTACGCGATATTTGCACAGGAAGCCGGAAAGCTTGCCGAAGAATTGGAAAAAGCCGCGAAAGCGGGGGATTTTGACACTGTAAGGGCGAGTCACGGCATATTTGAAAGGACCGAGATGCTGCTGCTGGATGACATTGACCAGGTGCTCAAGGAAATCAATGGTTCAACAAAGAAGCCTTTGGCGTCCGAGCCTGACGCGGAGCTGCTGCGGGAACTGAAAGAGGCGTGCGAGGCGTTTGACATGGACCGGGTTGACGCGGCTATGGCGGAACTGGAGTCGTTCCGGTATACAAGCGGGGAAGAACTTGTGCTATGGCTGCGGGAACAAATCGACAACATGGCGTTTGAGGAAATATCAAGCATGGACATCCCGCACGCCGATCTTACGGCGCCTGACGCGGAAATCCTGATTGTAGATGATAACGAAATAAATCTGAAAGCCGCTCTTGGTATTCTTAAGCCGATGCAAATGCATATAGATACGGCGGAAAATGGGGAAGAAGCCCTTCAAATGATACAGAAGAAACAGTATCACCTTATTTTTATGGATCATTTAATGCCGGTCATGGATGGAATTGAGACCACCGTAAAATTACGGCAGATGGAAGGGGAATATTACCTGAATGTGCCGGTTATTGCTTTAAGCGCCAGCGAAGAAGCCGGCGTCAGGGAAAGTTTTTTGGAAGCCGGAATGAATGATTGGGCGGCAAAGCCCATCGTGATGAAAGAAATCCGCGGTAAAATCAAGCGCTGGCTGCCCGGTGAATTGTTGCATGAAGAAAATCCCCAGGACGGAGCGGCGGCTTTTCAAAGCGGAGAATCACCGGCATCCGGAAATATGCCGCCGGGAGATTTGCCTGTTATAGAAGGCATTGATACTCAGGAAGGCATTCTTCACACGGGAACGAAAGAACTGTTTATCAGTCTCTTGGGATACTTTTACAAGATGATCGATTCAAAATCCGCACAGATAGAAAACTGCCTTGCCGATGGATTGATCCGGGATCTGACCATAGAAGTTCATGCATTGGCAACCAATGCAAAATTGATCGGTGCGGCGGAACTTTCGGAAGGGTTTGCCCGCCTGGAACAGTACGGAAACGAAGGAAACACCGAAGCCCTGAAACGTGAAACGCCGGAAGTTTTGCGGCAGTACCGGAACTTCAAGTCTGTCCTGAAACCTTTTGGAGAAGCGGCGGAGCAGGAAAAAAAAGAGGCTTCCAGGGAAGAGTTGATTTCGCTGTTAAATGAAATAAAATTGTCAATGGACAGCTACGATTTGGACGGAGCCGATGAAGCATTAAAGCAGTTGGAGACATTACGGATACCTGAAGAATGCCGGACACAGATGGAAACATTACGGGTTTATGTTGCGGATGTGTCAATGGAAGCGGCAATGGAGCTTGCGGAATCTATGATACAAACCATTGAACAAATACCGGGCAAGGAATAAGGAAGGAAAAAGAAAGATGGAAACTAATGCAGCACAAGTACAAAATATATTAATAGTTTCGGAAGTAAAAAATCATTTAATGCTGTCAATCAAGGAACATTTTAAAATTATTGATTATACCTGTATCATTATACCTGCTGATACCGACGCCATCAATGAAGTCAAAGAGCCCTTACGCGGCATTTTGATCAACGCGGACTGGGAAACGATCAAGCAGCAGAAGGCACTCATGGTTTTGAAAAACCGCGCCATCAGCGAAGGTGTTCCCGTCTTCTCCATCGGTCACAGTGACAGCTTAAAAGTTTTACGCCTCATCTTTTCCGAACGTCTGATCAGCAATGAGTTCCTGCGCCCTATCCATACGCATGTCAGCGACATGGTAAATAAAATGGCCGGTACTATCAAACAGCATAATATGCAGAAGAAAATACTGGTCGTAGACGATTCGGGACCCATGCTCCGCCTGGTAAAAGGATGGCTTGGAGACAAATACAGCGTATTCACGGCTAATTCTGCCGCCATGGCAATTAAATATCTGGCCTCAAACCGCCCTGACTTGATACTGCTTGATTATGAAATGCCCGTTGTCGACGGTAAGCAGGTTTTGGGAATGATCAGAACCGAAACTGATTTTGCCGATATTCCGGTCTTTTTTCTGACCAGGAAAGACGATAACGAAAGTATTATGAAGGTTAAAGATCTGAAACCCGAAGGCTATCTGTTAAAGACCATGGAATCTTCCATGATCGTCCAGGCAATCGACGAGTTCTTTAATAAACGCAGAGCGTTCAGCTAAAAGCAGCAGGCACAGGGGTGATAAAAATGGAGCGAAAACGACAAATCATTATGCTGGTTGACGATAATCATGCTAATCTGAATATCGGCAAGAACATACTCAAAGCTTCTTACGAAGTCTACGCACTGCCGTCGGCAGAACGGCTGTTTAAGTTTTTGGAAACGGTGACGCCCGATTTAATTCTGCTGGATATTGCCATGCCCGGCATGAACGGCTTTGATGTTATCAAGATACTGAAAGCCGACGCACGGCACTCAAGCATTCCCGTTATTTTTGTCACGTCAAAAACAGAAGAAACAAACGAACTGGAAGGACTTGCCCTCGGCGCGGTTGATTACGTCACGAAACCTTTCTCAGCCGCTATTCTATTGAAACGCATTGAAAACCACCTGCTTATCGAACGGCAGAAAATCGAATTACAGCATCTGAACAATAACCTGATAGGCATGGTCAAGGAAAAGACTTCCATGGTTTTCGGACTGCACGATTTAATTATAAATACCATTGCCGAACTGATTGAGTTCCGTGACCTTTTTACCGGCGAACATATTGTCCGTAC